>Ga0255340_1001947_pt1 | contig 25461 bp, 20 predicted proteins | sample wastewater_treat_7_FD_192417 | JGI IMG/M metagenome (GOLD analysis project Ga0255340, IMG submission 192417) | Wastewater microbial communities from Lulu Island WWTP, Vancouver, Canada - plant10 | ecosystem: Engineered > WWTP > Wastewater > Unclassified | place: Canada: Vancouver, British... | reverse complement strand
AAGAAGTGCAGGAAAGTACTGCTTGATGTTAACACCCCTTTTCTCTCTTGCCATTTCGTATTGATCAAGGGCTTTAATGAACTGCCTCACATACACAAATCCCTGTTCTTCATCCCATTTTAGAATTACCTCCGCTTCATAGCTACCATAATACATAGAGACCAGTTTATTGGTAACAGCTCGGATGAAGCACTCATTGGTGTTTTCTACAGGATATTTCTCTAACTCAATATTCATACTTCTGATGTACTTTTCTAATCCTTACCATTCTAACATATTCAGGAAAATACTTTGGTTGGGATAGGTCTATCTATATGGGACTGAAGAAAACTGCCGATTATTTGGTAATGGGAGCCATTGCCTTTAATTTTAAACGCAGCGTAAAAATTTTTACGGGCATAATATAGGAGAGGTATGCCCAAATCACTGGAGAAGGTTAACAAATAAACGAAAAAGAGGGTTTTGTAAATATCAGGTAAAAATACTTCATTTTTTTTGAATATTTCTCCCATTTAATCATAAATTATCAAGATAATGTCGTTGTCCCTAATAGTTCAATGGTCTTACTGATCATAGACATAACAATACCTTGCTTATTCAAACAAATACTGGGACTTCAATCCACCAGGAAACATTACAATATCAATAGCGGTATATTCTGCTGCTATCCATTTTAATCTAGTTAGCCTTCCATTTCAGTATTGTTTGTCTTCGTTTAGTAGCCATTCCTCGGTAATAAACATGAGAATTCTCTTACTTAAAAAAATACACAAAAAGTATGAACCACTGAAGGACTAAGCAAAAGATGTTATAAACAGTAGCATTCCAGTATTCCAGGATGTTTTATTTATTGTTTTGCCTTACCATTTGAAATGACCTTGGATAACTTGCAGCTCTGCTTAATTGCAAAGTCTACCTCCAGGATGATGACAGATTTTCCTGTGGTTCTTGTATCTTGTTCAGATACTGATAAGACCTTTCCCACTCCCAATGAGGGTAGGCGAATTTCATCACCAACAGACAGTGTTGTTAGGTCTATAGGTCTCTTTGAACTATGAGCTATGTACAAACAACTATCACTATCTGGGCTCTTTATTGTAGCCGTTTCATGAGAAAAGAGGGCTTCGGCACAATCAAGAAGATACTGGCTATCCTGCACTCTTCTAAGGTTCATCGGAATTTGCTCGAAACCGATATATGCACCGATCATACTTCCACACATTAATCCAATTGTGTCGGTATCAGAGCCAAGCATGTTCGCGCATTCATATACGGCTTGTATCGGTTCTTTATAGATGTACTTAGTGGCCATAAATAACGCTACTACAGCAGAAATATGGCCTGCACCTCTTGTATCTTTATCCAAGGCTCCAAGGCTTTTGAAAACATCTGTATCGTTTGTATTGGCTGCTATATATTTATATGTATACCTAAGGAGTTCAAGAGTATCCTCAATCGTTTTTTGAAAAACCTGACTGAATCCTACGCTCATTGTTGAGTTCCACCTATCCAACCAAGCAGACAATCCTATGTCTTCTAAGTGATTGATCAATGATGCCGCTGATTTAAGCCCTTTAGCTATAATAGTTATAATCTCATTGGGATAGTCCGGAAGGACATCAACTTTCAGGAAATACGAAACTGCGAGAGAATAGAGAATAGATCCAACAATTGCCCGGGGATGGCCATGTGTGACGATGGAGTTCTTGAACACTTCCATAACCATTCTTTCTTGATGGGCAAGATTTGCGAGAACGATGGGCAGCATTCTCATGGCTGCACCATTGGCACCGGCATTGAAATATGCCAGAGCGTCCTCAGTTGTTTTATAGAAATTGCTATCCCAGCTGTGGCTTTTCTTGTCAAGATTCTTAGCCGCTGTTTTTATGGTTTTACCTCCACCCCTCACATAATACAACCAATCTTTTAGCTCTATTTTTGAAAAGTACTCATTATCAACTAATCCATCCGGGGTAATGGACCTGCAAACACAAAGCATCAATTGAGTGTCATCCGAATATGACCCTTTGGCAATGTAATCGGTATAACCCAGAAACTTGCCACCAGTTTTCTTTTCCCAGTCCAAAAACTCAGTAATCCGATTTGTCCCATACTTAGAAACCAGGAACTTTTTGTTGCTTTCAAACTCTGTTATCCACCCAAGGGCGTCAGCAGCAGCAGCAAGAAGAATTGCCCCTTTGTATCTATCTAAAGATCTATCTAACATTTTACGCTCCTAAAATAATCCACACTCAATCCTGAACTTGCTGCAATCGAAGCCAGATAGAGATGCTTTGGCTTCTACAAGCTGTTCTTGGGTAGGAAATGAAACAGCAATTATATCAGCTACAGGGATGGGCAGATTTACCAGCACTTCAGCCTGTTCATGTGTGGTATAGGCTGCAGGGAGTCCCGTTCTTTCCACAATTCTTTCAGTTCTTGATGTAACAATGGGCAATCTATCGGCGAACATCATCTGAAATTTGAGAAAATCTCCACTTATACCCACCACTTTTTGATTGTGTCTGTTTGCTGCGTTGGTTACAGAAAAGAGCGTGCCCTGTTCATAAATGTACTTGGGGTCAATGCTCAGCACGCACCAGGAAATATAAGGTATATCCTTAGTGTTGTTGATGAAACGCCTGAATAGGTACGAGTTCGGCCTTTCAATGGATAGATTGATATAGGTCTTGTCATCATACCTTATCTGATCATTGAATTGAATATAATCCAAGATATCGGTCATATTGATATCAAGATCTTCTAGTTCTTTTCTGGAGTAGAGAAATCCAGACTCATATATTCCCAGGAGATTGATAGTAGTAGTGAAATGGATCAGCCGAGTGATCCCCCTGCGTTTAATCTCTTGTTTGAATTGACCTGAGTCTGGTTTTTCCGTAAACAAGCTTATACCTAACGAATTACAGTAAGAAATTGTTTGTCTATCTCATCAATGAACATGCTGGGATAAGCTTGGGGCACAAACAGGAATAATGACTGTTTAGCCCTTGTCATAGCAGTGTAAAGCAGCTTTCTTTCGGTGGTGATATGATACTCGTCATTATCCTGACCAAAGCCATCAGGGGAGGGAATAATCATGCTTGAGAGCTCCATGATAATCACATGGTCAAACTCTAGCCCCTTTACCGATGACAAGGTGCATATTTTAACTGAGTTGCTAGCATAATCTGCAGGATTGTCAGGACTGATTACCTCAGTGGCAATACCACAATTTTTCAACAGCTTCGAATAATAGTCCAGCATATTCCTATAGCGATGTAGGACAACAATTGATCCTCCCTTGAGCTTTGCCTCCTTGGTCTTCTCCAACAATGCTCTATTTGCCTCTTCGACATCACTATAATAGATCAATACAGGTTTATCGCCGTGACTGGTAATGCTGTCTATGTCCATAGCCGTGAGATCATCATCCTCCAAATCATGGGACATCAAGGAATTGGCTGCCAGAGCAATTTCCTTTGTGTTTCGGTAGTTTTTCTTGAGCTCGACGGTTCTTCCCCCTCTTACGTTAATACCCACTTCCGTCCAGGTGAATCCGCTTTTGTATATTCTCTGTGCAGTGTCGGCAATAATAGTAAGGCTGTTGGTGGATGGCTTAACGAGTGATTTGATCACCATTATCTGGGCTTTGGTCATGTCCTGGGCTTCATCAACTACGATGTGGGTGTATTCTGGTTGGATGTTGTTCTTTTCAATAAGGTTGAGGCAATATGAGGCATGGTCATCAAAATGGATCTTCTTGCGGGATATCTGTTCCAAACAGTATGTCTCGTAAACATTCCAGATCACTGCTTTATCATTTTTATCAACCCTGTCTTTGGTACCGTGTCCGATCCTGGCAGTGGACAGGTAGTCGTTTAATGTCTTGATGAGCTGTCCCTTGATCCAGGACAACTCTTCATCAAAGAAATTGAGGGGCTTGTTCAATATTCTCGCCGCCTGGAACGATTTGCGGGTTTCCTTTATAGCGTGGCACAGGATTTCATTATGCTCAGATCGTTCCATCTGGGTGTAGTCATTGAACACACCATTGTGCCTAAGAAAACCATAAGACCACTTGTGAAAGGTGGAAACCTTTACTCGTAGACCTTGCGTTGAAGGATTTCTGGCATCGGAGTTTTCCTGATAGCCTCCGATCACATAGGGAAGCAAGCTCTTGATATACTGGGTGAGGCTGTTATTGTATGTGAAGATCATGATTTCAGCTTCACGGAACAGGTCGCTGTAAGTATCCAAAAGGTACTTAGCACGATACATAGCTATGGTGGTTTTACCACTGCCAGCTACACCCTTTATCTGAATTGGGTTGGTCGCAGGAAGAAAAAGAACTTTCTTCTGCTCACCAGTTAGGTTGATGCTTTTAAGTGCCATACTGACTCCAGTTTATTAAGTACGAGCTATCCGTATTTGTTTCTGTTCTTTTCAGCTTCTTCATCTTCTCTTTTTGCATCACGTTCAAAGTCATTAGCGATGTCGTTCAATATGTCGCTTACTCGTGGATAAGTACTCATTACTTGTGATGCATAACTCTTGTATTTTTCGATGAGTGTTCTTTCTTGCATTCCACCATCATACATTCCTCTTACAGTCATGCCTCTTTGATTATGAACACCTATTCTGAAGTTAAGACCAATTTGATCATCCCGGTAGTATTCAAGCACTTCACAGATACTATTGCATGGCCACTGGCCATCTGCTTCGCTTTCAGCGTACGATAATACGTTGCCGATCTTGCATAACGCAACTTCTAAGAAACCTCGTTTTTTGGCTAATATGATGACGTTGTCTATCCATGTTTTTAACTTTAATACATCTATTGATCCTTCGGGTGTCTTACCAGGAATTAATTGCCATGAATTCAGCAGTTTGAAAGCACTTTCAGCTACTCTTTCTCCTACAGCATCGATTTGTTCGATTTCTTGATCTTCATCTTCCTGTGCGGTGTCATCATATCGAGGCTTAAAAACCATCGACAGTACATCAACAAATGTACTGGGATTATTAGACATATCTTCATGTAGGGTTTTGGGGCCAATTCTGCTGTCCAACGATGTTAGCACTGAGATATACATCCATTCTAACTTCATTTTTTCTTTCAGCTCAATCTCTTGTGATGATTGAACACGCTCTAAAAGCTTTTCTGCATAATATGAAATCATAGTATCCACTTGCTCTGAACATTCTGTAGTAGCTGTTATCTCTAAGACAAGAGCAACGTCAGTTATTGGTAACTTACTCTTTGCATGGCTTGCTAAGCAGAGAGCAGAAAAGTTTCGTCGGACGTTAAGTAATCTTCTAATAGCATATTGAATGTCCTCCAAGATCATTTCATGGTGATGTACTGGTGCTTTCTGCCAGAACTCTCTTTGAACTACTTGATCAGCAGTCTCAACTAAGTTCCAAAGCCATCTTTCGGATGGGAAGCTTAAAAGTAAGTTTACTAACTTATTAGAATCCCATTTGTCTTTGATTGCGTCAGTGATAATGGCTTCTGCCCAAATCTTACCATAATTTTTATATCCTTTCCAGAGTAAATTCTGGCTGAAAAACATTTCTCCATAACACTTTGAGTCTAGTTTTATTAGAATTAGGTTCAGATTATTTAAAATTGTCTCTACTGGAACTGCGTCGGCTAATAGGTTTTGGAACTTAATCATATTACTGAACTCAAAGATTCCCGAAAATCCAATCTCTTGGGTCATTTCCTCAATTGCTGAGATTCTTAGCTGACTAATATACGCGCCATCATCCTTCATGGAGTCTATCCCTTTTATGAGATAGGGATAATAGTCATTAAATAAGTACTTAAACTTAGCTACAACAGAAGTAGGTTCAAGTTGTTTGTACAAATCTTCCAAAGGCTTAATACTCTCCTCTGACATAGCCCACTGAGTTGTCTTATGAGTTCGATGATTGGACACGATATCTCTTAGTTTATCTGCAATAAGGAATTCTTTGTCTTCAACTTCAGATATTCTGCTATTAAAGTATTCTATTAAAGTTTTTTTGCATGGTGCGGGCAAATAAGCATATGATTCCAGTAATTCAACCCATCTAATGGCGGATGTCCCTAGCTTTGGTAGTATCAAATCAACAATTTGGCAAATACTTTCAAACCACTCAGATCTTGTAACCTTAATATCCAATGGATATGATAACTCTCTCCACTTATATCTGTAATTATAACTTCCAGTATCAAGCGATTTCGGAAGAAGTGATACTAACAAATTCCATCCAATATCAGGATATGCTGTAGAAATCTCTTCTAATACTTTAAATCGGACATCAAAAGATGCCCCAGTCTGAGGCATCCATAATCTGAAGATACTAATCAAGCTATTAAATGGCCTGTTTAATACTCTGCCTCCAGGATCAAGTTGGGATAAGGCACATAGGGCATTCACTGATCTTTTAAAGTAACTTGCATCCCATGCCAATGCTTCCAAAGCCCAAAGCAAATGATGATGTGTGCTGTTCGAAGTAAGGAAATCCTCCGATTCAGTAAACATACCCATTATATGTTTATCTTTCGATGACAATGAAGATTCTACCGCCCGTATGAATATATTCGGAGATGCCTCTGCTAAAAGGGGCAAAACGTCACCCAACGAGTACCAAAGAGCTTTATCTGCATTGTGTAAAACTTGCTCAATTATCTGATCAATATACTGAGTATGATTGAATTGCGGGTACGTACTTGAATGTTCTCCGAAGATTGATATTAATACAAGCGATTGGGCAAGACCTCTCCTAAAATCTTCGGAAAACTTCCAGCTTTTATCATACAATGCAGCCGCGTATCGCTTCTCTGGCTCAAGATCTAAATTTGGATTTCTATCAGTAAGGACTGATAAAACTACTGCCTTAAATACTTCCCAATCTTTCCTACTGATATATGATATAAAAGACAGGTAACAATCGAGTGCCGAATTGACGCACCACAAGCTGCCTATTTTGTTTATCGGTCTATCGGGGTAGTTTAGGAGTTGTGTCAGGTGGTTTTCATAATCAGGGAGAGTCATACCCGCTAGAAATGAGATCATTTCACCGTCACCAGTGTGTTTAGTATCCCAGTTTTGAGTTAACATTATTGGTATAACTTGTCTGATTCTGTTTTGATCTTCATGAGCCCATTCTGGTAAATAATTACGAGCTATCAACCTTCGTAAAATAGTGAGGAATCCTCCTGAGTTCTTTGATAGTAGACCAGCTCTACTTTCTGGCAATCCTACTTTTTTAAGTTGGTTGCTTAGGGTTTGAGCATCAATACGGGACACAAGGATTTCATTATCATCAGATGGATTACTAGGGTCTAATGGTATAATATACTTACATCCTTCCCTATATACTATGTCTTGAATGTTCTTAAATACTGGGATGATTAATAATCCAGTATTCGATTCAATATCCAGATTCTTAAGTGACTCCGCAGATTTGATGACTAATCCTCTTGATAATAATGCATATCTGTATTGGTCGTCAGGCAAGCCCAGAATCGCTGCATACAAGAATATGACAGACTCATCTTTGGTTATTGATCTGATTTTTAGTGTTGATGTTCCATTTAGAAGAAAGGATTTTAATACTGTAAGGCTTTTCCCCCGACCGGCTAATGATATTTCGAAGGGAAGCTTTCTATCGAAAGATGACATCCAATGCTTAGAGTAACTTTCAAGTGTTTCTATGTTTATATCATACCGACCGAGTAACTCCAAAAACCAAAGGTTTGTTGAGGGTGATAACAATAGCCATGACTCTATATCAATAGCGTCATATGCCCTAACCTCTTTCCAAAAACCTTCAGCAGTCTTTGATGCTGCCCAATTTTCTTTATTACTCCATTTACATGCTGTTACAAATATGAAAGTAGTCTCATAATTCGCATCAACCGAAGTTCTTTTTTGATAATCAGAATCTGCTTTTGTATCAATTCCTTTCTGCGTACTCATCTCCCAAACAGAATTTCCGACAGGAATATATGGGTTTGATTCTCTAGTTGTTAATATCCCATCATAACCTGGTCTGCCGATATCGTCTCCACAAGGAAAAGATATGTGATCGATAGCTTTGTAATCAATAGTAGTGAGAATTAATCTTCTGATTAAATCCGGGAGCTTAGATTGGCTAGATCTTGTATCTGCCCATTGATGAATTTCAGTACTTGATACTTGAAACATATCCTAACTTTCTCCCGTAGTATTCATTTTACTGTGGTATAGTAGTTAAACAGAATTAACTCCAATTTAATTAATTTTTTACGATCTTCCAAATTATGGAATTCAAATAAAGCCGAACTTTCGCTGTCCCGCGCTATCAAGGACTTGTATAATTTATGAGCCTTGAGGGCACCAATTGCGCTTGAAACAACATCGCTGAATCCAGCGTTGATTTTGTTAATGACGATCAATGCAGTATGTTCATCGCGCCAACTAACATATCTCTCAATTAGTTGATCAACAGCCTTCTGTAGTTCTGAAGGACCATACCAAATTTTGAATTCTCCTATGAAAACGTTATTTCCTTCTGAATCCTGAATCAGAAAGTCCGTCTTTCCATACTTATTAAATGTCTCCCCTGTTGCGCTATGATTCATAGACAGAGAATTAAGATAGGGTAGAAAGTATGTCCTGAACTCCTCCTCATTCTTAAATTTACTAAATGTACAAGGATATTTCTCCAAATTATGACCAAATCTCTGAATTAATGACACTATTTGTTTAAAGGCTATTTCACTAATTGAGGAAATGGCTTCATCTTTGAATATTGGATCTATCGGATTACTCAGAAAATAGCAATCCAAGTTCGAACGAACCTGTTCTACGACTTCTGAAATCTCGTATACACGACTGGGATATACAGTTAGATTTTTTTCTGGTGAGGATGTACTTTGACTTTTAGTAATGTTTACTCTCCGGACTGAAGGCAAACCCTCTAATAACACTTTCAGTGCATCTAATTGTTCTATGTCTGCCACAAAAACTTTCAAGTACTCCTCTCGTGGAGATTTTCTAACTTCTAGGTCAAAGTGTTTTGGCATAGTATCATCTCTTGTTGTAGTTAATAATACTCTAGTTTTTTATCAGTTAATCCCCATCTGTGCCATATCTTTGCAAATGGGCATAACTCTTTATCTTGAGATCTTTCCCAGGGAGCCTTATAGCATCGTCCATCAATGCTTTGTTTTAATGGAGAAGATTTACAGTGGTTCATAAGACCACACTCGTATTGCACTGGGACAGAGTTGTCGGGCATAGAATGATGGAAAAAAATAGATACTTCAAACATCGATCTGAAAACACCAAAATCTATAGCACAGGTTTCTGGATACCTGTAATCGACGAAACCTTCATCATAGCAGTTGTATGCTATGGGCATCTTAATCAATGAAATTAGTGAAATGTAATTATCCAATGAAAATTGTTTATCGAGCATTTCCAAAATGAAGAATGATTTGGCTCTCCTAATGTCCTTGATTGTTTGAATAGAATCCTTAACAAATTCATACTCTTTATCGAATATAGCATCTTGTCCTAAATATGCTCTTAATGACTCGAGTGCTAGCTCAGTATTATAATTATACAATTCATAATGGGCAGAGAAGTTTGGATACTGTATCAAATTACCAATATACTCATAAACATCCAAGTACGATCGAGGAAGGAAGTTTTGTTCTTTCATTTGTTTTAATGACTCATAAAATACCTCTGGAGGGTTACAGCACATTAACGAAGCATCACAAAGTGCAACTACATTTCGAATATCTTTACAAAATGTAGGATATATAAACTTAGCAACATACAAACCTGCCATATAAGGCAAATCTGGGGATTGTGAGTATGATTTGAACAAAACTTGTTCTGCAAGATATGCCATCGTTTCATGTATAGCTAGCACGCCGAAGATGTAATCCACACCAAAGACCTCAAGTCTTATAGATTGATAATCACTATTGACGAAACAACCTCGATCAATTTTAGTGATTATTGGATTATCTGGACCTATATCATCGCCAATTAGGGTCGAAGTCAGATCTTCATTTTGCGAAGCACTACCCACTTTTTTTGTTATGGGTAATCTGATTATCAACTTGTTGCGTTGCGCAGTATACGCATCACTTTGAATACAAGATATATTGCTGATAAAGCTCATCATCCCATAAGTTGTAGAGATATCTTGAAGATAATGGATGAATTCATGGAAATAAACTGATGAAAGCATGATATCAGCAAAACTCTGCTCATCAAAATATTCGTTGATTTTAAGGTAGAAATACGAAGGAACATAGAATCCCAATTCTTTTCTTAATATTCTACTCATAATACTTCCTTTTATTGTCAGTTTATTGCTACTCTATCCTAGTAATACTTAATAGTGTTAAGCAGAACAAATTCCCTTTTAACAAGGAAGTTATTACTTTCTTGCACGTTGCTATCTTTCCCTTAAGTAACTCATTGATAGTATTATACGTACGACTATTCAGAACCTTTGTCATTTCTTATCGTCTTTCTGCTGTTTGCTGCTTGCTCCACCAGCCCTGACCCAAGCATCAATCTCAGAGATCTTGAATTTAAACAAACGCCCCATCCGATGAACCGGCATTTCGCGTGTTTCTACCCACCGATAAACCGTGTCACTGCTTACACCCATATATGAGCATATCTCTTTCACCGATAGCCAACGATCAGTCATCTCATTCATTATCTTTCCTAACATCCATACTGGCAATGGCATAAGTGCAAGATTGAGGACTTTTTTCACTTCAAACCACTGCTGGTTTATCTTTTTCTTAACCTTGCCAATTTGTCAACCGATATTTTCGGGTTTAGTACGCAGTAGACGGAAATGAATGGTATCAGATTCAACTTGGCAATGTAGCTTATAAAGACATTCGCCATTGACAGAGATATCCATATTCATTTATTAGTTTAGATAATCTTCATACCTATATAGGTTAGTAGGATTAGGGGTACAAATCATATTCAAGGCAGATCAGATGTAAAAAGTCATGAGGCAATGTCTAAACTCAGTGATGTTGGGATATCGTTAGGCAAATACAACTTAGATTATTTGATAAATTAAGGATAATGTCTGACACATGGCAGTGAACGATAATTTCAGCGAACTAAAGGAGTGTCAGTATGACAATGATAGAACAAAAGATCATCACGCCCAAACTGGAGCTTCTGGAACTGGCTCAACGGCTAGGAAATGTATCTCAGGCCTGCAATGTATTTGTTTATAGTAGGGATAGTTTCTATCGCTTTAAAAAGCTTTATAAAACTGGCGGTGAGATGGCTCTAATGGACCTCAATCGGAGAAAACCCCATCCTCAGAATTGATTGAACCCTAAGATTGAAGAAAAAGTAGTCCAAATCGCTATTGAAGAACCTGCATGGGAACAGAATATTGTGATAACCGTGAGCACCACGAGTTTGAATTGTACCTTGCCCTGGAGGATATAGACCATTCCCATACCAGAGCTCTTAGCCCACAATCAAACGGTATCTTTGAAAGCTTCCCTAAAACTATCCTAAACGAGTTCTACCAAGTAGCTTTCCGTAAGAAACTATATAGAAGCAGAGAAGAACTGCAAGCTTATGCAGAGCAATGGATTGACTATTACAAAAAGGAAAGTCCACATTTAGGAAAATAAGGCTTCGGTAAGACACCAATGCAAACTTTCCTTAACTCAATCCAGTTAGCTAAAGACAGGTAAGCGATAATAAATTCTGGTTGACTAACAACACCGACTTTCAGAAATTGTTTTAACTATTACATCTATCCATTATCTCCAGTGGGTTGGACAGTGAGGGGTCCAGAGACAAATTCTCAATACACAATTGGTTTGATTGTAAATAGAATTAAAGAGATGACCTGAGGTGTAAAATGTATGCTGCATAGATTGAGAATTTCAGGATCAAATCATAAGGAAGCATAGTTAGTTTGGCGTAAATAACTCCTGACTTAATAAGTGTTTCAGTTTTTTAACCTAAAGTAGCAACCATCACAGCTTTGATAGTATGCATCCTGTTTTCGGCTTCATCAAAAACAACGGAATGGGGTCCTTCAAAGACCTCATCGGTAACTTCCATAGCAGTCAAACCGAATTTTTCGTATATATCTTTGCCAATTCTGGTCTTCAAATCGTGAAAAGAAGGCAGGCAGTGCATAAAGATAGTAGTGCTTTTTCCTGTTTTTTTAAGCATATCACCGTTTACCTGATAGGGTTTTAGCAGGTTAATTCTTTGTTCCCAAACGCTATCAGGTTCACCCATAGAGACCCAAACATCGGTATAAAGGACATCTGCATCTTTAACCCCGGCATCAATATTGTCTGTAAGGGTAATTTTGGCACCTGTTTCTTGGGCAACTTTCAGGCATTTATGCATCAGATTTTGTTCGGGAAAAAGCGTTTTCGGACTAACAATCCGGAAATCCATTCCGGTTTTACAAGCACCTATCATTAAAGCATTTGCCATATTATTACGTCCATCTCCGCAATAAACAAAAACCATTTCGTTTAAGGGTTTATTCAAATGTTCCAGAGCAGTTAAAAAATCAGCTAATACTTGAGTGGGATGATCCTGATCCGTTAAACCGTTCCAAACCGGAACACCGGCATATTTAGCCAGTTCTTCCACAATTTCCTGTCCAAATCCGCGGTATTCAATGCCATCATACATTCTTCCTAAAACCCTTGCTGTATCGGCAACGGATTCTTTTTTGCCCAATTGTGAACCGGTAGGTCCCAAATAAGTTGTATGTGCACCTTGGTCTAAAGCTGCAACTTCAAAGGCACAACGGGTGCGAGTGCTGTCTTTTTCAAAAATTAAAGCAATGTTTTTTCCTTTTAATTTCTGCTGTTCCGTTCCGGCATATTTGGCTTTTTTAAGCTGGATAGCAAGATCAAGAAAAAATTGAATTTCCCGGGGAGTAAAATCCATCAGGGTTAGAAAGTTACGGTTTTTCAGATTGAAAGACATTTTGGTCTCCTTTTAGTTATTTATGCATATAATTTATTTTTTTCTCGGATTTCCCTAATAGCAGGTAGATTTATAAAACCAATAACAAACATATTCAGGTTGTAACCCCTTTTTAAAAATACAACCCGACTGTCAATAAGTTTCTCTTTTTAGCTGCTGAAAAACTATATCTTGGCACTTTTTTACCCCCCTTCAAAATAAGAATATAAATAACATAACTTTTGGGCAGACACTATATTAGGAGATATACCAGACAAGAGATTCCCTTATGCTTCCCATATCGCGATAAGGGAATGATATGGGAATCATATCGCGTGCACAACTTCTATAACCAATATTTGATTAGTTGCGGTTACTATATTTTTTGGCAGCCAATATTATGCCTAAGATTTGTCACCAAAACTTCAATTTGTCACCCCCTATATAAGTGAGAGACAAAAAAAGGAGTAACAAAAATGAAAGTTAATTTTCAATATGGACTCGCTGGCTACACCGGTAAAGCTGATGGACTGGTATTTTGTTTTGACCGGAAATCCGGTATTGTTTATGCCAGGAAAAGAGTTTATCCCCGTTTAACGGAAGAAAACGCCAGAATTGGCAATATTTCTCACAACATATTTTCCTTAAAACCCTCGGAAGAATACAAGGATGATTTGCGACTTTATTTAATGGGTTACAATGGATTACGGGCAAATAGTCCCAAACCTTTGCGCTCTTGGGTAAATTTGTATCATCGCTTAATGGCAAATATGGCTAAGAAGAATCCGGAAATAGACCTGAAAACCCTCACCCGCCAACAAATCTTTGCTGATAATCTACCCTGCCAAAGCATTAAATCCGCCGTTGAAGCAGGTATTCTTCCACCTGTAAATGGCTATGAAAGAATGACTGCTTTAATCTAACGGAAAAATGATGTCCCCGTCGTTTAATAAAAATCTACTTATCCCTTTACGCTTAACATATACATTTCAATTTATTTAATTCTTTGAGGTTAAAGGAAATATCAATCTTACGGTGCAAAAAATGATTGACGCCAAAGGCAACTAAGAAACAGAAGTAATTAAAAGGTCTGTGCCCAATGAAGAAAAAAAGTTGCAGGATATACCGCTCAAAAAGGTATAAATAAATGAACTTTCTAAAAAGACACAGACGAGGAACCGGAAAGAACAAAGCGAAATAGAGGAAAAATGAAAGTTATCACAGTTATATTAATGCTATTGCCATTGCTTCTGGCAGCTCAAAGCTATACTTTGGAAGAACTTATAACTTATGGCTTGGAGAATAGTTTCAGTGTGCAAAAGAGCGCTCTAAGTTATCAGAGCTCAAAATCAACCCTGAATACATCCAAATGGAATTTATTACCAGATGCTTCTGTAAGTGGCGGAATAAAAAAGGACTTTGACCCCGCTGTCAACACTGATGATGTAACCAGTTCCGCCGGTTTATCTATAGGCAAAACCATTAGTTTGAACGATGCTGCCTACTTCAATTACCTGTATGCCTCTTTGGATACCAAAACGGCAAATATGAAACTGGAACAGACCCGCAGAGCTTATGCTTATGAGGTCTTCAGTGCCTATTTAAAAGTGCTCAGTTCACAAAAGCAAAGAAGTTCTCTGGAAGAAAATTTACAGATTCAAATTAGGGTTTGGGAACAGAGTAAAATCCTTTTGCAATTGGGCAAAACCACTCCCTTTGAGGTAAAGCAGAATGAAATTGCGGTCTTAAATTCCAATATTTCTTTAATGAAACTGGATAATACAATTGCCAATGCCCGCAAGGAACTTTTTGCTCTCGTCCAAATGCAGGATGAAGGTTATCCTTTAACAGAGCTGGAACTGAATATCCAAAAAGAAATTCCTGCGTTCAATACGGAAAAAAATGCGGATCTCAATATCCTCAATCAGGAACTGAAACGCCTGAATCTGCAATTAAAACAAAACAAACTGGATGATTTTCCCCGCCTCAATCTGGCTTACAATTTTGACCGTTCCGTCAGCGGTGCCGATTTTGATTTTGACCGTTATAACACCAATCACGGCATATCTTTAACTTTAAGCTATCCCCTCTTCAATATTGGGGAAAATGCCGAAAGCAGAACCAGAACTAAAATCAGCAGGCAACTTTCCCAAGTGGCAATTGAAGAAAAGAAAGATCAATTGCAGCGAGATTACGACAGTGCCTTAAGAGAATTGCAATATTTAAAAAGAATGAATGAACTTTACAGCGAACAACTGGCTCAATCCCGGGAACAAATTACCCAAGCAGAAGAACGTTATCGCTTAGGTCTTATTGAACTTCTGGAACTGGATAAAACCCGCACCAACTATATTGAAACAGACATCTCTTATAATACAAACCTATATTCTATTATCGCCAAACAGGAAGAAATAAATTATCTTCTTTCCGAACCCGTTTTAGGAAAATGGTAAGGTAACTTCTATATATTTAATTGATAAGGAACACCAATGAAAAAATACCTTAAGTATATCATCATAATTGCGCTTATTCTTATCGCCATAATCGTGATAATATCTTTGCGCAAAGCGAAAAACAAACCCGAATTCAGAACAACATCTCCCTCCTTTGGCAATATCAGAGAAGTTGTTACCGCTACCGGTTCCCTAAATCCTTATGTTTTAGTTAGCGTTGGCACCGAAGTTAGCGGAAAAATAGATAAACTCTATAAGGACTTCAATGATAAAGTGAAAAAGGGGGAATTGCTGGCAAAACTGGATACGGAAATTCTTGCTACCAATCTGGAAGCCGCAAAAGCTGATCTGGCAAAGGCAAAAACCGCTTTAGACCAGGCAAAACTGGATTACGATCTGCAGGCAGAATTGCTGGAAAAAAAGATGACTCCTGAATATGATGCCAAAAAAGCACTCTTTGCTTATCAAACAGCTCAACAAAACTTTAACAATGCTCAGCTCACATTACAGCGCGCTCAAAAAAATCTTGCCAATGCCTATATCACCAGTCCTATAAATGGAATTGTGGTTTCCCGCGATGTTGATGAAGGACAAACAGTTGCAGCCAGTATGAGTTCTCCCACTTTATTCAAAATAGCCAATAACCTTGATCAGATGCAAATATCTGCTAATGTGGACGAGGCAGATATCGGAAAAATAAAGGTTGGCTTGCCTGTTGAATTTAGTGTTGATGCTTATCCCAGCGAAAACTTTTCCGGTAATGTGAAACAAATTCGGCTTAATCCTACAACGGAATCCAATGTGGTCTCCTATAGTGTGATTATTGATGCCGCCAATCCGGAACAAAAACTCCTTCCCGGTATGACTACCAATGTAACTATCATTATTCAAGCCCGGGAAAATGTGATGCGTATTTCGGAAACAGCTACCCGTTTCAAGCCCAGTAAAGAAATTTGGGAACAGCTTGGTTATAAATGGAGCGACGACCTTTTACTAAAAGCTCAAAAAGAAGCTTATGCTTCTCTTGCCAAGGCAAAAGCTATACCCGCAAAAACTGATACCACTAATTTCAACCAAAAGAAATACGGTAAAACAAAACAAGAATTTAGTTCTAAAACAATTAGTTCTTCAGGTAAAGCGGCACTTATTTGGGTGCTGGAAGATAATCAACCCAAACCCAAAGGAATTAGAACCGGAATTTCCGAAAGCGGATATATTGAAGTTATAGAAGGACTTACAGGTAACGAAACAATTATCACCGGAGTAAATACTAAAAGTGGCTCTGAAACTAATAACGGAACTCAAGGTGGTCCTGGAATGAGGCACTTCTAAAATGCCCAATTTGCTAATTAGAACAGAGAATTTAACCAAAATTTATCAGATGGGAGAAGTTCAGGTGCACGCCCTCAGAGGTGTTTCCCTCCAAATTAAAGAAGGTGAATTTGTCGCTATTATGGGTGCCAGTGGCAGCGGAAAAACAACCTTAATGAATCTTCTCGGTTGTCTTGACCTGCCAACAAGCGGTGAATATTACATCAATGATATCGGTGTTCACGAAATAACTCCCGCGGAACTTACCAAAATTCGTAATCAGATGATTGGTTATGTATTTCAAAACTTTTATTTGCTCCCGCGCACAACCGCTTTGGAAAATGTGGAACTCCCTCTGCTATATAGAAATAAAATGACTCATCACCAGCGATTACAAAAAGCAATGGAAGCCCTTTCAACCGTGAATATAGAGGATAGAGCAAAACATTATCCCAATCAGCTTTCCGGAGGACAACAACAAAGAGTTGCCATTGCCCGCGCTATTGTAAATGATCCCGTTTTTCTACTTGCCGATGAACCGACCGGAAATCTGGATACCAGAACCAGTTTGGAAGTGATGACTATCTTTCAGGAATTGCATAAAAACGGAAAAACCATTTTGCTGGTTACCCACGAACACGATATTGCAATGTATGCTCACCGTCTGATAACTTTTCGTGACGGGCGCATAATTGCCGATGTGCCCAATAGCAATCCTCACGATGCTGCTTATGATTTGGCAAATATGCCTAAACTTCCCGGAGATGAAGAATGAGTATAGTAGGAATTATTCGCATCGCTTTCAAATCGCTTGCCCGCAATAAAACCAGAACTTTTTTAACGATGCTGGGAATAATTATCGGCGTAGCGGCAGTTATAACAATGCTGGCTATCGGACAAGGTGCCAAAAAGATTGTAGAAGATCAAATCTCTTCTATGGGAACCAATGTGCTGATGGTTACTGTAAATTTTACGCGTAGTTCTACAAATGTGCGTCAAGCAGCCGGAAGTGGAAGTTTACTTGAACTTGATGATGTTTTTGCTATTCGCTCTCAGGTTGAAGATGCTTTGTATGTATCACCCGTTTATAACAGCTTTGCTCAGTTAAAATTTGAATCGCAAAACTGGAGAACCGGCGTTATGGGTGTAGATACCGATTATTTTTATATCCGTAATATGAATCCTGAACAAGGAGAATTGTTTTATGACAGCGATGTGGAAAACGGAACTAAGGTTTGTGTAATAGGCAAAACAGTTGCCGAAAACCTGTTTGGAGATATAGATCCTGTGGGACAAATAATCCGCATTCGGAATATTCCTTTCACCGTTAAAGGCGTTATGGAATCCAAGGGACAAAATGTGATGGGTGCAGATCAGGATGATAGTGTTTGGGCACCTTACACAACTGTCTATACCCGTTTGCTGGGTAGAAGGTGGAGAAATATGATGATCATTGTTTCTGCTGCCTCCAAAGATAAAATTGCTGAAGTGCAACAGGATATTCTTGATCTGTTACAAAGCCGGCATAGAGGAACTACCAGCGAAGAATTTTTAGTCCGCTCTCAAACAGATATTGCCGAAACAGCCAGTAAGGTCTCCGACACAATGACTTTTCTTTTGGCAAGCATTGCGGGTATTTCTCTTTTGGTTGGGGGAATAGGTATTATGAATATTATGCTGGTTTCGGTTACGGAACGCATCAAGGAAATTGGGATCAGAATGGCTGTAGGCGCAGGAAAAAGAGATGTCCTGTTACAATTTATTATAGAAGCGGTTACAATCAGCATTTTAGGTGGTTTTATAGGTATCCTTCTGGGTTTTGGAGCTTCCAAAATTGTGGGTAATGCAATGAAATGGAGTGTGGTAGTTACACCTTTTTCCGTTCTGCTTTCAGTTGGATTCTCAATGGCTATAGGTATCTTTTTTGGCTGGTATCCTGCTTCCAAAGCGGCAAATCTGAATTTAATTGATGCCTTGCGTTATGAATAAACAATTAAAAACTAAGCCCCAATTTCCCAAAGTAACATTGTAAACCTAAATTTGGCAGTTCTATAAACAAAGAAAACTCGCCTGCAAGTGATATTTTGCTTGACGAATCTCAACTCCCTAAAACTATGAAGAAAAAAAGAAAGGAGACACAAAATGGCTGTCAAAATTGATAAAGAAACCTGTATCGGATGCGGTGCCTGCATTGATGTATGCCCTGTTTCTGCTTTAAAATTGGTAAATGACAAGGCAGAATGTGACGAGTCACTGTGCATTGATTGCGGGGCTTGCATTGATACCTGTCCTGTTCAGGCAATTTCACAATAACTGAATTAAAAATAGTTATAATTTCCCAAAGTGGCAAATCGGGATGCCAAATTCCGATTTGCCACGCGGAATGCAATTTCTAATATTTTATTATATTTTCAAGTATGAGTATAATTTAGCGAAGAGTAAAGCAATAACATCAAACTTTAGAGGAGGTGATTAAAATGAAGCGCTTATTTCTTATTCTTTTTATTACAACTCTCATTTCCCTGAATTTTGCCATTCAGGTAAGCGGAAATCAAAGCGGAGTTTGGTCTCCTGTAAACAATCCTTACGAAGTAATTGGAGCAATAACTGTTCCTGCATCCGATTCTTTAATTATTCAGGCAGGGGTAGAAATTCACCTTTTGGGCTCCTATCAAATTACCGTGGAGGGAATATTAAATGCCTATGGAACAGAGGTAGATAGTATCCGAATTTTAAATATGCAGGCAAATCCGACTGCACTTTGGCCTGGTTTGCGTTTTGAAAATCTGCAGCATACCAGTCACTTAAATTATGTTTATCTGGAATATGCCACTTATGGAGTGCGCACTATCAATTCCCCTATCGCTATCTCTCACTGTCATATAAACTTATGTGAAAAAGGAATGGAGTTTTATGGCATCGGGTCGGCAGTTCCTTTGCCTAATGTAGTGGAGTATTGTTTAATTGAAAACTGCACCCAAAATGCGATTCTTGTCACTTCCAATAGCAATGCCTATATCAGATACAATGAAATCCGTTATAATGGAACGGGAGCTCAATTTCGGGCAGCTATTCAAATGGGCAATCAATCAGGCGTAAATCAGTGCAATCCCAATATCTTATATAATCATATTCATCACAACTACAAGCAGGGAATTTCGGCTTGGGATATTGCTTCTTCGGGTTCTATCAATCCGCAAATTTTGCATAATATCATTGAGTATAACTACACCGGAATCTATCTTTTGCAGGCATCAGGTTATGTAGCTGATAATCAAATTAACTACAATTTTATTCCTGGAGATATGAATTCCGGAGCAGGAGTAATGGTTTCGGGAGTAACTTCCGTGCCCTATTTTGAACGCAATCATATTGAGGGTAATTATACCGGTTTTTACATTACTAATAATGGCAAACCTGTTTTGGGAGATCTAACTTTAAATCATATTTGGGCTCAGGGCGAAAATACCATTATCAACAATATTGATGTTAACAATCACAATAATTCCGTTTATTGCGATGCTTATCCTAATGCCAATTTTATTATTATGGCAGAAAATAACAATTGGGGGTTTGCTACGGAAGCAGAAATTGCCTTAACGATAAATGACCACAATGATAATTCCGCTTTGCCAACAGTTGATTTTGAACCTTTTATTATTCCTCTGCAAAATACAACTATCACAGGCAGTTATATTTATACTGGAACAGCACAAATTGCCAATGCGCGTTTGGAATTAATTGCAGTAACCAACGGTATTGTTCAGGTCTCCATTCCTCTTACTACAGCTGATTTTTCCGTTCAGGCAAATATTTCCGAGGATTTTTATGCGCAGGTTGTTTTAACCGAAACGGGAACAGGAAAAGAACTTTATGGCTGTGCAGGGAGTTATATTAATCCTGGTGTTTTTTCTCCTGCTCCTGGAAATTCAGTTGATATCGGCATAGTTGAAGTTACCGATATTCCTCTTTCCCGTTATGAATATGTAGGAGAACCGATTCAGGAGGGTAATTTAACGCTATATCCTTTGCTGACAGGTTGGGGTTTATACAGCTATGATAAATTGGACTGGGTTTATCCTGCAGGTGATTATCTTTACCTAAAAAGAAATATCTGGCGAACTCCTGCGGGAGAAGTGACAACAGAACTGCCTTTGGGCACTGTATATAAAAAGTATCTCAATATCAATGCGGGAGATAGCTGGCAGCAAACTGAGGTTATCTATCCTGGCAATATCACTTTTACTACTGATGTTCAGGTTACTAATTGTGTTACAGATATTTCTACCCCTGCATTTTTGCTTTTTACCCGTAAGGATTCATTTGGATATGTTGTGGATAAAAGAATAAAAGGAATTGCTGAAGAACTTTTCCATTACCAAAATCATTACAACATTGCCAGGGAAAACATTATTTACCTCCCAGGCAATAATGACCCTTTAACTACAGGAAATGTTACTTTATTTATGCCTGAACCGCTAAGTGAAAGCCCTTCTTTTCTTGCCTTTGAGCCCGATATTGATGACCAAATTCATCTTTTTTGGCAGGCACCCGCACAGGGAAATTTCAGCTGGACTTTTTACCGCATTTATAAAAACGGTGCTCTAATAGGCGAAATTCCTTTCTCTCAAAGCGATTATATCGTTACTGATTTTAATCCTCAAATTACTACTTACTTTTATGTAACTGCTACGGACGGAATAAATGAATCCGAACCAAGCAACTGTGTTACAGTATATTATGTGGGTAATGAAGACCTCATTCAGAAACCTTTTAGCGTAGATGTATATCCCAATCCGGTTAGTTTTACCTCTGGCTCGGGTCTTATAGTGGAAGTTAAAAATGCGGAAAACAGTTCTGCCCTCATAGAAATTTACAACCTGAAAGGGCAATTGGTATTTAGAAAAAACCTGCAGGACGAAAAGAACTTTCTTTGGAAGGGAATAGATAATAGAGGCAAACGCAGTTCTGCCGGCATTTATTTCCTGAAAATAAAGGTTAAAGGCGAAAAACCCATTACCCGTAAAATAATGGTCTTATAAATAAATTCCAAATTCTTTGTAATAGAAATAAAAAGGGTGGCAGAAAATGAAACTGTCACCCTTTATTCTTGTTTTGGCTTACAATTTTCACCTGCCTTCCTGGAACCACAACCCTCAATTTGTAAACACTTACAACCGCGTTTTCACTAATTTCCAAATTGAAAAATTGTGAGCTAAAACAAAAGCTATTCCGGAAACATATATACGGAGAGCAAGGACTTATCAAAAACATAATACTGTTTAGCGGTTTTGGTTATAGCTTTCTTATCCAGTTTGTCATACAGCACAGGATAATCCAGAAAACAGTCAATCGGTAAGCCGTAAGAAATATTCTCACTCATATTATTCACCCAGTATCTATTGGACTTGATGTTTTCTTCATACCTTTTATGCAGAGTGGTTTTAGTGGATTCTATATATTTATCCGCAAAAAGTCCGTTTTTCAAGCTATCCAAAGTGGCAAAGATAGCGGCGTTCAATTCCTTGGCTCTTTCAGGATCACAACCCATCAAAGTTAAAGTGAAAACACCAGGTTTAGGCAGAAAGTCATAAAAACTCTGAATTTCAACAACATAAGCACCGCTCATATTTTCGCGGACATTTTCCCGCAGTTTTTCGTAAGCAATCATTTGCAGAGCGGATTGTTGCACATTGTTTTGCGGGGAAAACGATGCCTTATTGTTTGTTACATTAGATACAAAACTGCGTTCAGTGCCTTTATGGAAACTGATTTCCTTTTTCCCGTTAAAAGCTCTAACGCCGGCATCGGTCATTTTTTCCTTTCTTCCCTTTGCAGGTAAATTGGCTAAATATGTTTGGCAATAATCCTTTAATTGGTCTTCAGCAAAATTGCCGACAACATAAAAAGTGAAATCGGTGTAATCGCCAAAGCGGTCTTGGAAAATATCTTTTAACTGTTTCAGAGTAACGCTATCCAGGTCTTCCGGATGCAAATTTCTTTTCAGAGGATGATTATTGAACATCAGCACATTTAAAGTATCAAAGAAGGCGTTGGATGGTTCCAGCAAATAGTTTTGAACCCGAGCCCTGGTTGAGGCAACAGCTGCAGAAAATGCTTCTTCATTATATCTGGGAGCATAATTATATTGATAGAGCATTTGGAACATCAATTCCAAATCTTGCGGAGAACAAGAACCTCTCCAACCCTCTGAATAAGAGTAAATTGTTGGATAAACATACACAATTTTGCCTGCTAATGCCTTTTGCAAAGCAGGAGCATCAAAATTACCAAAACCCGATACACTGAAATATTGGGATAATAAGTCGGCAGATTTATAATTTTCCGGTTTCAGTTTTGCCTTTCCCCCGGGACTTTGTGCTATTAGAATAACCTCATCTGCCTTAAAATCCGTTTTTTTGCTGTAAACAGTTATTCCATTGGAAAGAACCCATTGTTTGATTCCGGACTTGGGAAAGACCTTTTCTTTAGTTATTTTTCCCGGAATGGGAATTGTTTCCAAAAGCGGTTCATTCACGGTTATATCTTCCCAGGGTTCCAGTTCCTGAGCAATTGACTGCTGATAAATATTCAGCAAGTCCTCGCGCGAGGGATATTTTGCTCCTGGTTTATCCGTTCCAGCTAAACTTAAAGTAAGATTTTCAGAGGTAATAACATCATCAACAATGTCGTTCACTTCGCTTAAGGCAATTTCATAGATCAGCCCTTTCAGCATTTGTTCATAGGTTTCAGCGCTGAGAATTGTATCTTCAGACATTACAGCATCCAAAAGCTCCCAAATTACATCTTCGGAATCCATTGTCGGTTTATCGGCAACCCATTTTTCCGCTTGTCTAATCATTATTTGTTTGGCTCGTTCCCATTCACCAGGTTGAAAACCGTGTTGACGCACCCGCGTCAATTCCGTTATCAAAGTTCTGAAGGCATCTTCACTGCGACCTTCATTGGTAAGCATAAAACAATCCGTAGCACTAAAACCCTTCAACCAGTTGGTATTATATATATAGGCATAAGAAAAAGACGGATCGGGTTGTTGACTAAGCTCTTCCAAACGGGCATTAATCATCGTGAAAAACAAATCCTGTTTCATCTCATTATACAAAGAACCCAAATCAGTTACAGGAGTGGCCTTAACTTTCCAGGTGCTTCTTATCATTGTATAGGGCTGTTCTTTATCCAAAACCGTAACAGCCCTCGGTTCAATATTATCGGGAACAGGATAATTAATGCGGGGACGCGGATTTTCTCTTTTAGGAATAACGCCAAAGTATTCCTTAACTAAACCTTCCAATTTTTGGGGATCATAATCACCCACAATAAAGACGGTTTCTAAATCGGGACGATACCAATCCTGATAATAACGAATTAAACTCTCGTGCTTAAAGTTCTTAAGGTTTTCAATTGTTCCGATAGGATTCCTTTCGGCATAACGAGAACCGGCAAAACGCACTTTATCTATTTGGTCTTGAATTCTTCTTTGTGCATTTTGTCCCAGACGCCATTCTTCTTGCACAACACCTCTTTCGCGTTCAATTTCAGCGGGCTCAAAACTTACTTGCCAGGCAATATCCGAAAGAATAGAAATTCCTTTCCGCATTTTGGCTTCATCATCAGTAGGAAGCTTAAATTCATAAACAGTAAAATCATAACTCGTTCCGCCATTTAAGCCATTGTGATAACCCATTCCAATAGAAGTAAGATAATCCACCATTTCCGTTCTGGGGAAATTTTTAGTGCCGTTGAAAGCCATATGTTCTACAAAATGTGCCAGCCCAAGTTGATCATCATCTTCCACAACACTGCCGGCATTGATGAAAAGCCGTAGTTCAAGTCGTTTTTCCGGTTTTGCATTTTGCTTGATGTAATATTTCAAGCCATTATCCAAAGTGCCGGATATTACATCCGGGTCTTGTTCCAAAGGAAAACTTGCGTATTCCGGAGGAAGGATTGCACCTAAAGTCAGAATACAGCATAGTAGGATTAAGCCGAGGTAGATCCTCTTCATAATTACTCCTTGTATTTTTATTTTGCCCTGATAGCTTGCCCGCTTTCTTTAGTTTGGATTAAAATTAACTACATATTGTTCGTCCACTGCCAAAATGTTTTCACTGTCGCAAAAAGTGTAATGCGACTCATCCGGAAGATATATTTCTACCTGATAGTAATATTTATTTCCATAATCCACACGCAAAAATCGGCTTTCTCCAGGCAAAATATTATACATAACGCCTACCTGATAATAAGTTAAAGGACTATGTTGCCAAATTTCTGCCCAGCTGATTATTTGGTTAGAGTTGTTTATTACTTTCACACTGGCACGATTAGGATTAAGATAAATACTGTATGTTTTCCCCGCTTTCACTTCAATCCAAGTAGAATCCAGATAAGCATTTTGATACTCATCAAAAATACTAAAGGTCTCCCCTACCAGCCAAATAGGTAGTTTCTTTTTCACTTCCCCGGTAAAAATATTTTGCGTGTCGGTATCTATATTAATGCTAACACTTTCCCCTGCAGGAATTGTCTTTTGTTCCATATTTTCCACTTTAATATAAGCAGGATATGAACAACGGTTAAAAACCTGCAATTTCCCTCCGGATTCACAAGCAGAAAGCATTAACAGAATAGCCGCCAACCCCAGGATTAAGCAAACTCTCTCTTTCATTATTCTCACCTCTTCTTACAATAATTAT
>Ga0255340_1001933_pt1 | contig 25579 bp, 29 predicted proteins | sample wastewater_treat_7_FD_192417 | JGI IMG/M metagenome (GOLD analysis project Ga0255340, IMG submission 192417) | Wastewater microbial communities from Lulu Island WWTP, Vancouver, Canada - plant10 | ecosystem: Engineered > WWTP > Wastewater > Unclassified | place: Canada: Vancouver, British... | reverse complement strand
TTCTAAACAATCAGCACAATATATCTTATTAAGTTCTATCTTCATTTCTATATATCTTTAGGGGGTAAAAGTTCTTTTATTAAATATGTTCTATTATTTTATATAATAACAATCAAACAAAATGTAATAAATACTCATAAGAAGAAAAAGAAAATACAGGCATTTCATAAATAATCTTTTTGTTCTTCTGTAAAATTTAATTCATTCATTTTCTTCATTTCTATATATCTTTAGGGGGTAAAACTATACTTCATCTATTCTATTCTTTGCTATCTCAAAATATTTATCATCTAGCTCTATTCCTATAAATTCCCTACCTAAGTTCTTACAAGCAACTCCTGTTGTTCAACTTCACATAGTAAAATCTAATACAGTTTCTCATTCGTTTGTATAGGTTTTTACTAAATATTCTATAAGTGCCACTGGTTTTTGAGTTGGGTGAACTTTTCAAGTCATATTGTGACAGGCTTTAAAAGTTTGAATACTTCTTGGGTAATATTCATCACTATCGTATCTTATTATTGGAATATTTCAATAATTATCACTTTTACCTCAGCTTGCTTTTCTCATCATTTTTCATTTTGTCATTTGTGGATAATAATTCTCTGCTCACTTTGAGAATATAGATATAATTTCGTGATATTTTAATGGCCTCCTTTTTGCAAGCATACTTCCAGAACTTCTATCCTTATCCCATATCCAATCATACTTGTACTGCTTAATATTACTCATTCTTAAAGCACTACTAAAAGGCTCACTTCCAAATAATACAATTGCACCATTAGGTTTAATTAGTTTATTCAATCTCTCCCACATAGCATCAAAAGGAATAACAGTATCCCATTTACAAGCAGTAGTTCAGTATGGGGGGTCTGTTATTATAGCATCTACCTTTACTCACTCTGCTATAAGTTTATCCATCTCTTCTAAACAATCTCAATGTATTAGTTTCATAAGGTTAAGTTAGTTAGTTAAAAGGTTAGATATTCTATTCTTTGCTATCTCAAAATACTTTTCATCCAACTCTATTCCTAAAAATATTTTTCTCATTTTAGTTCTTTAGTTGTCATCTTCTATAAATTACTTAAATAAAATTATAACATAGTATTTATTCGTTCTTTTATGGTATAGTTATCATATAGAGTTGTGTTCCTAAGTAATTTATATGATTTATCTTTTCTATCCGGAGTGAAAACTTTTGACGAAGGTAAGTTCCTAAGTAATTTATATGATTTATCTTTTCTATCTCTAGCATATATAGCAACGCAATAAATTAAATCTTCTGGTGCATTATCTGTAATAACTTTAGAAACTTTCTCAAAGTTTTTTACAAAATCTTCTGCTCTACTCATTTTACTTTATATAAATATATAAAAGGTTTAATTTGGGAGATGTATCGTTTTCCTGATGTCAGCAATATGATAATAGACCAGTATTTAACATATATCTATTATATATTATATTTTGTAATATTTTTTAACATATTGTTTTACTAAAAGGTTTAATTTGGGAGAGAAAGGTTATTATCCTTTACGAACGGGGACTCCCCATTCCACTCTCCCATAATGACTAGCAGCTTTCTGACAAGCAGTCACTTACTAGCCAAGAATACACTATTTGGAGAGACAAGGATTTGAACCTTGTAATTTACCATAACCTCGCTAAGGCTGGGAATCGAACCCCTGATACTGCTTAGTATCGCACGTCTTACCTTTCCGTCACTCTCCATAGTAGCTAGATGGTTAGTCTAGCTTTTGCAAAAGTTTATTTATTCAAGACATTACTTCTTGATGTTCTTGACTTGGTGTGCATTGTAACTGTTCCTCATAAGTCCACATAAACATAATAAAAAATAATAACCACATCACAAAACTTAACAACGATCACATAACAAATATTGTTTTTTCTTTTGTATTTCGTTTCATTTCTTATCATAAAGGATTTAAAAGGCTCGTAGGTTTAACCGACTAGGCTATTCCCAATAAAACTGGTCTTTGTATCTATTTCTTACATTATACCCATAGAATTTAGTTCATCATTTATATTTTCTCCAACATACATCTACTTGATACTCCCAACTTTCCCAAAACTCTTTTGTGTTTACTTCAGGATGTCGCTTTTTCATCATCTGACATAATCAATAACTTTCCTCTCTTTTTCAGTTAGTCACTACATTACTTTGTTGATACATATTGAAACCTCAATTTTCTGCCTTTAATGTTAGTATGAAGTCCATATCTCCACCACTAATTTTATAAGCATAGTTTATAATCTTTGTTGCATCTGTATCATAATCAAATCCTTTTACTCTTAATACAGGTTCAGTTCATCTTTGATTGACTTCTTTAATCACTCAATCTCCTCAACTAACAACTGGTCACTTGCTAGGTATCAACTCAACTCAGCTTCCAATTCTGCTATCCAAGACTGTAATTGGTATCTCTCTCAACGCTTGTTCTCTAATTGTTGCAATGGGGTAAGTATCGTAGGTTCTTTGTTCTCCCTTAGCATATACATTCAGCCAAAGAATAGAGCCAACGAAAAAACCAATCATAAAATAGAGTAAAAAGTTCTGTTTTTTAAGATTTTCATTCATTTGTTTTTAAAGTAAGTAAATACTCTAGTAGAGTAAGGTAGTAAGATACCCAGCTTATTTTAAGATAATTTAATAAATATTAATATTCTCCATAATAAATCTCAAATAAATAAACACCAGTCAATCCGATTATATTTACAAAGTTCTCATTTATTATTCCACTTTTTCATCTCTATCTATTCTTTATTAAATAAATCAGACTTCAAGAGAATTTAACTCCCTCTGTCTATAGTAGCTCCCTGTCCAGAGAGCTATTAGGGCTGTATTTTATATTATTATTTCATAAGATTTAAAACATTATGTTTGTTTAGTTCTAAGTCAGCCAAACATCTATCTAACCCATCTCATTCTCAAAACACTCTCTTTTCTTCTTCACATATAGCTTTTTGATTTATATATAATCTACATTCTTGATGTTCATACACTTCATTTTCTATATCATAGCTATACATCTCAAATATAGTATCACAATAGCTTTCAATAGTCATAGGAGTTTCAGCTGTGTAGTGATAGTCTAAACTCTTTTCGTTTACATAACCTAACAACCAAAAGAAACCAATAATTATACCAAATATTCATAATAACACACTTTTTGAGTTTTCCATTATTTGATATTGTTATAAAGTAATTCTTCATAGTTTGATAGCTCTTGCAACTCTGTTTCAAGTTCTACATCAAGCTCAATGTCTTGTGTAATAATATCAAGGATTTTTTCGTTTTTCATTTTTTATTATATTAAGTTATAAAATTGTATGGTGTTATTATAGCAATTTAAATTGATTTTACAATGGCAAAATCATTATATCTTTTTTTTATTTTTCTTGCTTATCTCCTGCAATAATTTAAAATTATCATCTTGAAAATCTAAAAGCATTGTCAAAATCTTTTGATCCATTTTTTCAGTTCTTGTTAAATTACCTTTCAAATATCTTATTAAATGTTCATAAGAAAAATATTTATATTCTTTTAATACAATTTTAGCTTTCATTCTTTTAAATATTTTCAAGACTATCTTTCGTTGTTTTTCATTAAACATTGTTATTTCTCAAAAATTAAAATTATTAATTCACAATTTCTATTCATAATATAGTTTTATAATTATCAACATCTCAAAATCAATAATCAGTAGCTTGACCAACAGTTTTTTTTAATTGTGATTTTAAATTGTCGTTTAATATAATATATTTATCTCAATTATAATTATACATTGATAGCATTTTTTTTATATCTGCAACATCTAATCTCTATTAGCAAATTCTTGTCTAAGTTGTTCTATTAAATCTTGCATAGTTATTATTAAATATTAAAACTAATTTCAAACTCACATCCTCATCGCTTTATCTAATACCTGCAAATCTATTTTTCTTTGTGATAGTTCTGTAATATACATCTTATAGTGTGCTACTACTCTTTTATTTAAGATATAATCTCAATACTTATCTAGTGCATTCTTTTTAGATATAATATCAATATCTTTGTCAGAGTATGAGTTCTTTTTCTCTTTTTTCTCTTTTTTGAGTTCTACATATCTTTCAATCCTGTAAATCTCATAAGATTTCTCTAGTTTTGCTTGTTCCATATCTAGTTTACAGTATGCTTGGATCAGCTGTGGCAAAAAGTTCTGTATATCAACAACTGACCCAACCTGTAATATCTTTTGTGCTTTTTCTAGCATTTGTGATAGTTTAATTTAAAATGGTACTGAATTATCATCTTCTTTTTGTTCAAACACATTAAACTTTCAATCCCAATTAGTTGGTATAACATTCAATATTCAAAACATTTTTCAATCTTTTTCAAAGAATACTCCTGCTTGAATTCGCTGTGTTTTCTTTTCTCAATTAACTTCATACTCTCTAGGTATTACAATGTTCTTTTTTCACATTTACATATATTTTAATTAAATAAATCTTTAATCTTTTGTTCTCGTTCTTTGCTTATAGTATATCATTTATCATCTAATACACCAAACACTCATAGAGCATCAACATAATCTGACTTCTTTTCTACTAATGCTTTATATTCTTTTTCTCAAAACTCTTTTTTAGCTGGTTTTATTTCCTGTTTTGCTTCCTGCTTTCTATTATAAAAGCTCTCTCAATCATCATCTTTATCAGCTATGATATTAAATAATGAAGCAAGATTATATCTTCTACCATAAGTTATTACTGCTCCTCTTTTTTGTGGATCATTTACTCATTCAACAGTAAACGTAGATATTTCTTTATCATCACTATCTAAATCACAGATAACAGTTTCAACTCAATTATCTATATTTCTATGAATAACTACCACTCTGTTTTTTTCTAATAGAGGTTGTAAATCTGCTACTATATCCTCTAATGGGATATAGCTTGATTTAAAGAAAGGATTTTTTGCTGTCTTTGTTACTGATACCTCATTTTGTATCTTTAATATTTTTTCTAATAGTTTCATTATTTAGATAGTGTAAAATATAAAATTCATTCCTACTCAAGTCAAGTTTCTTTCAACTCTTAATGCTTCAATAATTTTATTATTTTGTGAAAATACACATTTATCTTCAACTATATGATATTCATCTCAATTATTTACTTTTAGATTTTCAATATTTCAGATTTTTTCTAGTGAATATTCTAATCATTCTTCTTCTCAATATAATTTTCAGTTTTTTTCTATTCCATCAAATCAATATGCACTGTGTAATTTATCCATAGTTCTCTTGTAGGTTAAGCAAATAAAGTTCTGCCATATCGCCAAATATACTTTCTTTATTGTCCTGTATGTATTCATAAACTCAATCCAACTCTCAATCATTTATAGCATAAGCCATTGTAGGATTGTTTTCTAAATACTTATCAGAATAATACCAAATGTTCTGTTCTGTAAATGTTTCAAAATCCATACTAGGATTGAAGTCAAAATCATAATTGTCAAATTTAATTTTAGCCATTGTAATAGATTAAGTTATAAATAGTTTGCTAGTCAGACTTGTTGGCATTACTTTGAATGTTATCTATCTCACTTGTGCAATATCATTATAGCAATTTAAACTGATTTTACAATGGCAAAATCAATAAAACTTTTTTCTTTGAAATGTGCTTATTAATTGATTAAATCAATCTTTGTTGTTTTTTACTCTCCAATATTTTATTTTCTTTTTTATAATATTCTATCAATTCTTGTATCTCTCATATCTTCCAATCCTTTATTTTTCATTTACTAGCCAATAGCTTTTTTACTTTATCGGATCAGATTTTATCAGACAAGTTTTTAATATACTGGTTTTCTATCTTTTTTGCTTCATCTAATCAAAACTTACCAGCCATAGCCATATTACAGCGTGGACATTGTGGGTGTATATTATTCTCATCAAAAGCAGTTACCATATTCGCTCTACCTACTAAATGTCATCACTGCATATTTTTATAATGGTCATGATGATTACAACTTATACAATAACACATTCCTAATATATCAGACTCTTTTAATCTTACATACTTTTGGACTAATTTATACAACTCTTGAAATAACTTATTTTTAGTCTTTGTTTTAGTATGCTTTTTTAATTTCTTCTTTCATAAGATTTCTCTTTTTTTCTTTTCCAGTTGTTCTTGTTGCTTTTTTTTTATTTTAGCAAGTTTTTTATCATACTTGATATTTATAGCACTAGACATTTTTTGTAATTGTTCTTGTCTTTTTGACTCCAAAGACAACTGGTATTTCTCTATCTTTTTTTCATATATCTTTTTTAATTTCTCTATCTTTTTATTTTGTTTATAGAGTTTTTGATTTTCTATACTATTCATTAACTTAAAAAAGTTATGTAAAATCGGTCGTGTGTCCTTATCCATTCCATTCATTCCTCAATAGTCATATCTTGGTATGCTATTTGGTTATGGTGTTTGTAATATATTCTTACCATTATTTCTTTTTAGTATCTAAAATCTTTTTAACTCTATCATAATCAATCTCTTTACTTACTGGCTCTAACTCTACACATTAATTTATTATTTATTTAAAAATCTATTTTCATATATATTCCATAAATGTTTAAATCAATTTGTTTTAAATCATTTATTCTTCCTATCATTTAATATAAATCTAAGTTCTTGTTGAACATTATAAGGGTGTTTAGCTATTTCAGAAGTAATATCATCTACTTCTACTAATCTAGTACTTACATCATATTTATTAACAAGTGTATATGGAGCTACTTCAATATGACTTTCTTTCATTATTTCTCTTTTAAGAGCGTCATAATTTTCTTTAGGAAATAAATACACTTTTTCTCAATTAGGAGATTTTACAACAACTTCTAATAATTCTTTAAACTCTTTAATTGCTCACATAATTTTGTCAATCACCATGTAAAAATGTTTTTTGATAAGTTCTATTTTGTTTTTCTTCAATAAAATCTTTAGCTTTTCATAGAATAACAACAATATAAGGAACTCAATCTTTGTTTTTTTGTCTAAGTTTTTTAATTGTTAATATATTATTTTTCCAAAAATCATCTTGTTTAATAAATAAACACGAAAGTTGTATTTGTTCTAAAGTAAATCAATCTTTAATTAATTTATCAACAACTTCATATTGTTTTCATAAATAAACTTCTAATCAATCTTTTTCAATTTGATATTTTATTATTGGGTGTTCTTTATTTAAAAATTCATTTATAAAAGAATAATCAAAATTATTTTTAGGTTTATATATTATATTATCTTTAGATAATATATTTTTATTTATATTATTATATATTATATTATTATCTTTTGATTTTTCAAAAGGCTCGGTTTTTGATTTTTCAAAAGGCTCGTTTTGATTTTTCAAAAGGCATTTTCTTTTTTGATTACTTCATTGTTGTATTTCTATATATCATAATTTTGCTAATATATTTATATGTGTTGATATAGTTGTTTCATTTACTCATAGTTTTTGTCAAATATATTTATTACTTGCCCAACAATATCATTTTTCAGCACACAAAGAAGAAATATAACAATATAATAATTTTTGTTTGTCTGAAAGCTCTTTATCAAACAATATATTATTTGGCATTATTCAGTATCATTTATCAATCATTTTGTTTTCTAAATAAATAAAAACCCACATCTATTTCTAGTTGCGGGTTGTTATTGCGTATGCCTTAAATCATACAGGTTGGCTCTTGGCGTATGTCTCACCAACCCGCCAAGATTTAAGAGACAAACGCTATTTGTAAAATTAATTTCACATTTACACAATCAAATATAAACATTTTAAATCAAATTGCAAGACTTTTTTATACTTTTTTTTACCAGTTAAGCATACTGATTATTAAATTCTTTGTTTTTTGCTTTCAATTTACTGAAATATTTTCTGCTTATAGTATTAATATTAAAGTAATGATACTATATACATAAAAAACAATAAATCAATACAAATATTAAAAAAAGCTCTTGAAAAATCAGATTTTTCTCTTATATTGAACTTGATTTTAACTACTAAACTACTAAAATGAAGGTAGAGACAGTGGCAAAGCTCTCCAAATACGAGCTAAGAAAAAAGGTAGAAAAGCTATTGCATAAAGTCTCAGAGCTTGAGAAGTCTAACGAGATCCTGAGGAGTAATCTGATGGAGAAGGACAAGAAGGATGGATCAGTATTCCAGAAGTTGAGAAGTGCAAGAGATAAGTTTTTCTGAGAGGAGTAGTTTCAGAGAAGTGTAATAGATTTACTTCCTAAACAGTAAAAAGATGACTAAAAATAAATGAGGTAGACCAACAGTTATGACAGAGGAAACACTCAAAAAACTAGACTATGCTTTTTCTAATTCATTTACTGATGAAGAAGCCAGTCTTTATGCAGGAATAACCCCAGCAACATTATATAATTACTGTAATGATAACCCAAAGTATTTTGAGAGAAAGGAGCTATTGAAAAAACACCCTACTATGAAAGCTAAGCAGAATGTAGTATCAAAGCTTAATGAGAAAGATTTAGATACTAGCAAACGATATCTAGAAAGGAAAGCAAAATCAGAGTTTAGCACAAAGCAAGAAGTTGATTTAGATGGTAATTTATCTATTAAATCCATAGATATAAAGATATGAGACTAGAATTCAAAGCAACAAAAAAGCAATGAGAACTCCTGAAGTATCTATACGATGATATACATACAGAGATTTGATATTGAGGGGGAGCTTGATGAGGTAAAAGCTATTGATGAGTGTTTTGGGTCCGATCAATGTGCCAGAAGTATCCTTGAACTAGACGGTTCTTTTGAAGAAAAGAATTAACTAATCTAAAGAGAACAACACTAAATACTTATTTTAAGTTTCTAGCAGACTATCAAATCCCAGAAGTGAATAAATGAGGATTGAATAACCAGACCAATACTATTAAATTCCCTAATTGAAGTGAAATACTATTGCTTGACCTTGCTTGGCAACCTTCCGATCCTTTGTATACTAGATTCTGATCCCTAGAATTAACGGGAGGATTCATTGACGAAAGTAATGAGATCCACAACGCTTGTATAGATATCCTAAAAACAAGAATAGGGAGACAAAAGAATAAAGAATACTGACTCAAACCAAAGCTCCTTGAGACCTTTAATCCTGATAAAGGGCATATTTACGAGAGATATTATAAACCTTACAAATCGGCAACTCTTCCGGAATATAGGATGTTTATTCCTGCACTAGCAACAGACAATCCCCACCTTGATGAAAACTATATCACTCAGCTCCAAAGAGCAGATGAAATCACAAGGCAAAGACTCTTGCTTGGAAACTTTGATTATGATGATACTCCTGGAAAGCTATTCAGATGGGATGAGATTTCAGATTTATTTACCAACAATGTAGAAGATTGAGATTATTATATCTCAGCAGATATTGCAAGACTATGAGACGATAAAACTGTAATAGTAGTTTGGAGATGACTAAAGGCAGTTCACTTTGTCTCTTATAATTGATTAACGACCGACCAAACAGTTGAGAGGATAAAAGAGCTTGAACAGAAATATAATGTCTCTAGATATAAAATCGTTATAGATAGCGACTGAGTCGGCGGAGGAGTCGCAGACCAACTTAGATGATGTGTAAACTTCTTGAATAATTGAACACCAAAAAAGACTCAGATTCCTAATAGTTATGCAAACTTAAAAACCCAATGCTATTTTGAGCTCAAACAACAGATGGAGAAAAGAACAATCAGAGTTGAAGCAGATGGAGAAGTGAAAGAATCTCTCCAGAGAGAATTAGATAATATCCTAGTAAAAGATAACCTAAAAGAACAGAAAATCAGACTAGAATCCAAAGAAGAAATGAAGAAGAGACTTGGTAATTCTCCAGACTATGCTGATGCTATAATGATGAGAATGTATTTTGTAGTTGCTAATCTGGAATGATGATCAGATCATACCGAAATATTTACTGTAGATTATAGCAGTGAGTTATACTAAAAATCACTTGCAATTTAGAAAAAAAACCTTATAAGGTAATAAATGCTTTTAGCTCCTCTAACAAAAGCAATATGGATGACTATCAAATCTTAAAACAAATTTCTGACGAATATCAATTAGGATATTCGTATGTAGAAAAACTAAGAGAAAGATATAAACAAAGACTTCTTAAATGGACTCCACAAGATAATAATAAAGATAAAATCAATATCAATTTGATAGCGAATACTATTGATGTATTGATCGCTAATTTCTGGAGTTCTTGAGTGAAGGTGAAATTTATCTCAAGGCAATGATGGATCTGACAAGAAGAAGCAGACAATCTTAATGCAGTAGCAGAGTTTGATAAAAAGGAGTGAGTCCAACAACAAGTAGAGTATCAATCAGAACAGGATTCTCTTTTCTTTTGAGTAGGAATAGTAAATAGGACAGGATTCGATAAAGTAAAAAAACATAATACTTGGAGGGCAATAAATCCTCTCTCTTGGATTCCTGATCCTTTACCTTCTCAGACAGGACAATTTGATGGCCAGAATTATAGATTCCATTGATTTATGATGCTCTCTAATGTAAGAGATATGATCCAAAGATACGGTAAAGAGAATATGGATAAATTCTTTGCGGCACAATATAACTCAGCTGAACAAAGCATAAGAGATACTTACTCAAAGAAGAATGGAGTTGGACCGATAACCTCTGATAATCTGGATAAGAATTTCTCGATAGATATTTATACTCATTATTGTATAGTAGACTGATTCAAGTGGAAGTTTGTTTTGGATTGAAAGTTATCGCATATCTTCCATAGAGAAAAGCTAGAACCAGTACTTAAAGAAGAGAAGTTGAACCCACTATTAGTTCCACGACCAATCCTTCTTAATTACTACGACCCTCAAAGGAACAGTGCATTTGGTAATAGTCTATCTGACAAACTGGAGGATAAACAGAATTGAATCAGTATTTTAGCTAATCTTAATCTTATCAAAGCAAAGAAGGAAGCTCTAGGAGGAGATTTTCTTGTAAATAGTAGGTTGATTAAAAACAAAGAGGAGCTTAAAAAGAAATCAGTAGGAACAAGATACTTATTTGTAGACGAAGCAGCAATCCAGGAACAACCATTGACAAATGCAATGTATGAATTGCCACAGAGTGCAATCAGACAAGATACTTTCGCTATGATGAACTTCCTTGCTAGTGAGGCCAATAGAGATAGTAAAATCGATAGCTTGCAACAAGGATTGGTCCCAGATAAATCGATGACTAAGGCAGAAGCTCAACAAATCCAGAGCAATGCCAACAATATTATTTCATTAAAAAACGCCATCAAGAACCGATACTACCAAGAGTTCTATCACCAACGATGGAGAGGATATTTGGAGAATTTGACTGATTGAGAGAAAAAGTTTGCATTACTTTCTTCTGATTTTGAGTGGAGAGGAACAGAGCTAAAGAAGGATGAGTTCATAACTAAGCAGATGCCTTATGTAATGGTATGAAGTGCTGAAGATATGATGGCTTTGAATGAGAACCAAAAGAATTATCTCAATCAGTTATATCCAATTATCTCTAACGACCAGAACCTCCACGAGACAAGTAAAAATATCTTCAAGAGATTAGTGTATAGAGTGAATGGACTAAAGAATAATACAATCAATGCAATCTGTCCTTATTCAACAAGCGAAAAGAGAGCAAAAGACTTTGTGCAAATGATTAACTTGGGACATAAGCCAAAGAGTCTTTTCTCTGATCCTAATGCAGACTTCTTTACTTACTGGATTTATTTACAGAAAGCAGACGATTGAGATATAAAAGACGAAGTTCTGGAAGTGCTAGGAAGAGCAATCTCAGAGATGTGATTAGAACAGCAAGCAAATATGATGATGGAGAATCCGATTGCAAATAGTGCTGCTAATATTATGATGGCACAACAACCACAACAAGACATAGTATCAAGACCAGATGCCAATAATCCTTTATCATTTAATCAATAGTAATGGCAAAACAAGAAGTAATGAAAAAAATCAAAGAGCTTATCTCTAGTCCATGATGGGAAGAGATAGAAAAAGTCCTCAAGAATAGGAGAGATGATTTTGTAGTAAAGATCCTTTATCACACAGGGATTGAGGAGAAAACTTACTCTGAAGCAGATATCCGAAGACACTATATCAGATTTATTAACTGAATCCTAGATATTCCAAATCTAGAAGTTCCTTATGAGATGGAATTAACTGAAGAGATGATCGCTAAGGATGAATGAGAAATAGATATTTGAGATGTAGATGAGCTGTTCACTACGAGAGAATAGATAATTGCACTGACAATCAGTGCATATATAGATAATGATCCCATTGTTTATATATGCCTTGATTGTGGCTCAACCAATCATTAGGCGATAAGACCTTTATCTTATAAATTCTTAACCAATGACTAACATTGAAGAAACGGAAGACATCAACCTAAACGATGTAGAAAACGAGGATGAATCTACAAATGAAGAAGATGTGGATGAGTTGAAAGCAGAGCTGGCTAAAGAAAGAGCTGAGAGAGAAAAATTCGAGGCTAGGTTCAAAAGGACAGCAAAGCAACTAAATGAGTTCAAATCTAAAGCAAAGGTAGATCTCGATCCTGAGGAGTTATTTGAAAAGAAGTTCAATGAAAAGATGTTCTTTATGAATAACCCTACTGCGAAAGAATTTGAGAAAGAAATCAAAGATGTTCAAGATTCAAGTAATCTTGGGATTGAAGATGCCTATACTCTATTCTTAGCGAGGAAACAATCCCTTGAAGCTAATAAAACTTCTCCTTGAGTCGATTGAGTGGATCAGGAGATAAAACCTAAAAAATCATTCGATGAGATGACAGAGGAGGAATTATGGGCTTACAAAGGGTAAAACCTTTTAGCTTATTTATTCTTATTAAAAATGGTAAACAACATTGAAGCTTTTAACCCACAACTGTGGAGTGCTAGAATCCAGAAAAGGAGAGAAAAACTTCTAGTATCAAAACCAGTATCTTCATTTGAAGAGCAAGCAAACCTTACACATGGGGCAAGAGTTCATAGACCTACTGCACCAGAGTTCCTTACTAATGACTATAACAAGTATGGAAATGGAGTATCAATTCAGGAAGTAAAATCTGAAGATCAGTATCTTGATGTAGATAAAGTAAAAGAAGTATCATTTTATATTGATGCTGTAGAAGATAAGCAATCAAAATATGATGCTGAAGCTGAAGCAGTAAAATCTGCTGTATACTCTATTTCTCAAGAAATGGATTACACTAGATTTAAAGAGACTATCAATGCAGCTGATTATGCAGATGCTGCAACTGCAGGAGGTTCAGCAGGTACACCTTATACACCAGCTGTATCTACTCTTACAGAGTTCATAGAAAACTCTAAAGCTAAACTCAGATTGAGTGGAGCAGAACAGGATAGAGAGTGGTATCTTGTAGCAACTCCTAAAATGGTATCTTATATTGCACAATCTTTTATCAAAGATGGATTTAATCTTGCAGATTCAGGATTGAGAAATGGATATAAAGGAGATGCTTATGGATTGAAAGTGTATGAATCTACTAATCTATTGCACGAAGTAAAATTTACTGCTGATACAATTGCTGCAACAAATACATTTGCTATCGCTGGAATTACATTTACATTTGTTTCTTCTATCGGTTCAACTGCAGGTAATGTTCTTAAGGGATCAACAGATGCAAATGCTTTGACTAATGCAGCACTTGCTGTAAATGCAGGATCAGGAGCAGGAACAAATTATATTGAGATTTCTGATGCAAATAGAGCAAAACTTAGAAAACTCGGAGTTTATGCAGTAGCTGATACTACAGCTAAAACATTGACTATCTATGCTAACGGACCATTTACTTTTGCTGGAACAGCAACAACTTTTGTTCCTGGAGCTTTAGTAGCACACTGTGAGCTTGGAAGAAAAGGAGCTGTTGATATGGTAGTTCAGATTGATCCAAAAGTTCAGAAAAATAAGGTACCTAACAAAACTGGATACAACTTTATCATATATGATCTTTACGGAGTGAAAACTTTTGACGAAGGTAAATATAGGATGTTGGATCTTAGAGTTGCTGGATAGCTTAAATAGTTATAGGGGAGTCTTTGGATTCCTCTATAAAATTTAATTTATCTTCCTAAATTCTAAGAATGAAAGTTGCAGACCTTATCAAGCAGAGCAGAATCCAGACTAATACAAGCACAGGACAAGTCTCAGATGCTGAATACCTAGAGCGATTGAATATCGTGCAAGATAATATTTTCTCTAAACTAGGAACAGTGAATAAGCTCTATGCTTGGACTTTCTATACTTCTGACTCAGTAGCTTACCAGAATGAATATACTTTAGCAAGGGAGACAATCGATCCTTCAGGAAGCTATCCAAAACTTAAAAGACTTCTCAGAGTTTTTGTGGACTATAAAGATGGATATAAGAAAGCTAAAGTTTATACTGAAGCTCCTTTTGATGTTCTGGACTATAAAGACTATAATAACCCAATAGCTATCAATATGGATGATAGTTTTTTCATTTATCCAGCACCTTATCAAAGCAAAGCAGATGCAATCAGAATTGAGGGAACATATATTCCTTACCCTTTGGAGCTAACAGATGAAGATGAGGATATAAAGCTAGCTAGAGAGTATCACGACTTGTATATCTATGGAATGAATAAGTTTGCATTTGCTAGTAAACAGCTATTTGATAAAGAGTGATTGATGGAGCAGAAATACCAGTTCAGACTGGAGCAGTTATTAAGAGAATGAGCAAGAGATATCGATAGTGCATATATGGAGCAGATTCCAGATTTATCTTATTTTGAGTAATCCGATGGCAGAAGGAAAACTAACACTAAACAATTGGACACTATGAATGTCAGCAGATGAATATACTGGTGGTAGTTTTTTGTATTCTGAATGAATAAGGGTAGATAATACAAAATGTTTCAAACTATGACAGCATATAGTAAATACGTCAATAAACAAAAGGTCTAGCTGATGATATGCAGTTGCAATGGAGCCAGTATTTCAACGAGACGAGGATTGACTTGTTGTATGAATGTTATGATTTAGTGCTGATTGATATATGGAAAGTAATTGAGCTAATAGATGATCTTCTCCTGATTGAGAATTTTGATGATGAATATACAAAAGAGCTAGTTGATGATATGTAAATTGATTAGTTGTTTGAGACCAGATATTATGAATATCAAACAGTAAAATAGATAGAATAACAACAATGGATGGTTTATATGGTAGTAATATAGTAAGTAATCCAACATTAACAAGCGACACAGATTGGACTGTTTGAACTTGATGGACTACTTGAACTAATTGAGCAACGCATTCAACAGGGGTAAATACTCTAAGACAAGGATTAACTTTAACAGAATCGTCTAAATATAGAATTACTACTAAGGTTAGTTGAGTAACAGCTTGAAGTTGTGAAGTTAGATTATGAAGTGAAACAATATGAACTATAACAGCTACAACAGATAATTGGTTTATGTGAGTTGGTAATACTGGTGTATGAGATACATCATTAAATCTAACGTTTATACCAACAACAACATTTAATTGAACAATAGAGTATGTAAAAGTACAAGAATATGATAGTGCAAAATTATTACCTGATAATATAACAATAACAGATTATGCTTCACATCCAGTATGTAGAAAATGACCATTTATATATATTGGTAGTTGATCAGCAGTAGATGTAATAGACACGACAACACGAACTAAAGATAGGACAGTAAATATAATAGAGAGCGACCAAAATATAAGAGATATTACAGTATCTTGAAATAGTATTATCTTATGGACTAGTAATTGAAAAGACTCAAGACAATATTATTGGAATTGAGTAGACGATGTAGCTGATGAAGTTATAGAATGGAACTCAAACAATATAGCTTGAGTCGCTTCTGACGAAACAAAAAATTATGTAATAACTAGTAATAACTATAATAGAGATTGTTATGCAGTTTCTTGATACCAAAGACAAAATATAGCAAGGAGTGTATTTAATTGAAGAACAATAGAATGGGGTAGAGAACCATATAACATAAATAAAAAATATAATTTCAATATAACTAGAACAAATCAAGCAATGGTATTAAAAGACACATTATATGTGGTTGCTTATGGTTGAATATACTCATATTGAAGTGAAGTTGTTGGTATACAACCTAATTGGAATAAATCGATAAAAACATTAGCTAGTACAACAATATATGCTTTGCAAACTATGTATGCTAGGTTATATTTTTCTAATAGAATAAGTTGAGAGAACTTTATATCTTATGCTTATTCTCCTGAATATTGTTCTAATTGATATCTAGTAACTAATACTATATTATGGGATAATCTATCAAGCAGGAAAAACCTAACTAAACTAAAAATAGGATTTAAGAATATTAAAAAAGATTATGGCAATATAAAGGTATATGCTATAGTAGATGATGACTATTTTTGGAGATACCAAGTAACTAGCGTAACAACACGACCTAGTATATGAGATAAATATAATGTATGAACTAATACAGTTTGAGAGATTATAGCAATAGAGAATAATTGAACAACTGGAGTAATAACATTCAAAACAACAGAAAATACAGCTAATTATCCTTGAAACTATTTAAGCTCTATAACTAAGGTAACAGGGTCAGGACAAGCGACAATAAGTACAGGGAGATTATTTGATAATATGTGTTTATTAAAAACAATAGAGTCTGATTATCAAGAATATGGAGATGATTTAATATTTAGTAAAAACTTTATTGATGCACATATGCCAGACCGACACAAATTACAGCTGGTTATTGAATTAAATAGTAATAATAGCAAAGTTAGTCCTGAAATATATGATGTAAGTATTTTATCTGATATAGCAGATGCAGATGTTTAGTTTATTATTAACCATATTATTTATGACAAAGAGCATAAAGATAGAAAACCCACAGCAACCGCTTGTTCCTTTAGAGATGTCTGAAACAATATCTTGAATAGGGTATGTGCAAAGACCTATAAACCAAAGAACACAGGTAAGGAATGTTTATTTAGATAGTGTGAGATATACAAACGACGAAAATGTACCAGCAGATTATTTATGGCAGCCTACAACACTTACATTCACAAATTTATCATCTAAGTTGCATCGGACAACCACAACATCTCCAGCGAAAATCATTATACCACAAGATTGAACATATCTAATATTTGTTTCTTATTATGTCTCAACAGTTGAACCAGCTTGAGCTACTTGAGAGATATGATTATATGCAGATTGAGAAATGTGAGATGTGGCATATAATGGATGAAAAATGACATCACTTAAATTAAATTTTGTTAAGAACTATAAGAAATGAGATGAGGTGTGATTTTATATAGAAAACTGATTAACTTCTGTTTTAGAGTGATACCTACAAATAACTATAACCAAACTATCGTAATTTAACAACTAAAAATAACTAAATGGCTACAATAAATGAACAGCTAATCAAAGCATATCAAGGTATGACAGCAGAGCAACAAGCTAAGATTTATAGTGCTTGAAATTCACAAGTTAAAAGTATTATAGATGCTTATAAATCAACACAAAATAACACAGCACAGCCACAACCAGTAGCGAAACCAACGACACAACAAATGGTACAAACAGCAGAGCAAGTAAAAGCTAAGTTAGACCAAGCAGTAGCAAGTGGTGCGACTTCTCAAGCTAATGCTACAAAAGCATATAATACTTGGCTATCACAATATAACACAGCACAGCCACAACCAGTAGCGAAACCAACGACACCACCTGCTACAGCCACACAAACACCTAGTGCTACTACTCAGCAGTGAAGACCAGAACTGCTCCCAGAATCTTACTATAAAGATGATTCTGATCAAAGACAGAGAGGAATAGTTGCTAATCTTAATGAGGCAGTCTATCTGAATCCTCAAAGTCTATCAGATTACAATACTTTTGCTAATTACTACAACTATGAAGGGAGATCTGATCTACAAAAACAGACTTTAGATAACCGATACTTGTGATACCAAAAATCTCAAGAGTATTCAACTAAAAGTGTGAAAGAACTCCAGTCTTTGTATAATGCTAATGTAATAAGCCAGAGTGATTTATCTCTCCTGAAAGTATATGATCCTAATAAGTATAATGAGCTGAACTCTCTTATCTCTAAGACAGCAGATCTCAAAACTTATGCAGACCAACTCTCAGGAACTGAGATAACTACTCCTACCAATCCTTTCCAGTGAATTATTGATAACTTTGTGCAGTGATTACAGTCTTTTTCTCAAACTAATTTCTATGATGAGTATAGAGATACAATCAACTCTCCTGCATTGAAGCAGAAAAACCAAGAGATAATCGCAGAGCAAGCAGAGATGGATAGGTTGGACTTGCTAATCAATAACAAAAGAAAAGATGTAGAGGAAAGATATGCAGGAACTGGGGCTACTAAAAGTAAAATCGCGGCAATCATTGCAGATGAGACTTATGAATTACAGCTAGATAAAGCAAATAGAGCTATAACCCTGAATGCAATGGTAAATAGCTATAATTCTGAGCTAGGGAATGCAAGAGAGGAATTAAGTCTTAGGCTTGAGGAATATAATATGAATATGCAACAAAGACAAATGCAGATGAAAGAGCTTTGATTCGCTATGGAGTTGATGAATTTTGAGACCAATGCACAGAGAGATGAGAGAGAGTGGAATAATTTTATAAGGCAACAGGAATATCAGAATTGAGATATTTTCTCCAATGATCCTAAAGTAAGGAATAAAGCTATAGAAAAAGCAGTAGATACTGTGTTGCAAGAGTTTTCTGGGATACCTATGATAAGAAGTAGGGAACAGATGGTAGAGGATATTACAGTGCTTGTAAATGGAGGTATGAGTCTATGAGAAGCTATAACAGAGAATATAAGAAAACCTATAATGGATAAGCCTGAATATAAGAAATGGGTAAATGATAAATTTTGAATAGATACAAGCAAAAACTTAGTAAATATATGATGAGTAGATTATCTTATGGATGAACAAGGTAATTTTTCACTACCTACATTACCTTGAGTTTGATTAGATTTATGATTTATACAAGCTTGAGATTTGAGTTGATTAGCTAGTCAATATCCTTGAGAGGCTAGTTTCAAAAACAATAACCCAGCTTGAATAACTTGGGGTGTATCTGACGACCTTAAAAAGTTATGGACTAATGCTGGGATTAACTTCACTAAATGAACAGCAAGACCAGCTAATGAGTGATGAGCTTATGTAAAATTTGATACAATAGAGGATTGAATGAAAGCATATGATATAGCAATGACACAAAGACGAGGTAATGCGACGGTAAAGACATATCTCAATTGATGGGGTACTTGAACTGTATGACTACCTGAGAATATCTTAAATAAGAAAGTAAAAGATTTATCAGCAGAAGAAAAAAAGACAGTACAAAACGCACAAATCAAAAAAGAAAGCCCTTGATTATATAATTATTTACAAGGACAAACTACAGGACAATGGATGACAGATTGACAAAGTAATATTGTAAAGAGTTGATTATTTGATGCTACATTTGAAACATACTTTGAACAACACAAAAAGATTACATCATTAGGCACAGAGAAAGATAGACAAGCAATATTTGCTAGTATGTGAATAAGTAGTTATACAGAGTTCCAGAGGTTAGCTAATGAACGAAAATTAAATAAACCAGCCGACCAAAGAACTATACAATTATTAGAAAAATTAGACAGTTTGGAAAAATGAGTTAAGACGTTCTGACCAAGATCATTAGAAGTTAGTCTAAATCCAGACTTAAAGGCTGATTATAATTTTATTAAGAGTAATTTAAGTCTTGAATCATTACAAGCTGCTAAAGCTAAATGAGCTACATTCTGAGCATTATCTGACGCAGAATGGAAAATATTATCAGCCGCAGCAACAGCGCTTAATCCACGATTGTCTGCTGAGAAATTTCAATCAGAAATACAGAATATTAGAAATCAAATATATGAAAACTATCCATCACTAAGAACACAAAACACACCACAAACAATTGATAGTAATAAATACTTCTGAAATCTAGTAAATAATCAATGAGCTGGTAACTTACAAGACAACGACATATCATTTATTTTATGATACTAAACCTAATGAATATGCAATTCTGATTTCAACCACAGATGCCACAACAAAAAGTAAATCAATTTCCTTGATTAGATGATGAACAAGTGAAAAGATTGAAACAGGTAGTAACTCAAATGTGAGTTACAGATATTTACGAAAAACAAAGAAAGGAACAAGAACTTTACAGACAAGCTATAGAAGCAAAAAAGCAACAAGATTGATTTACACAAAGACAAGCAGTAAAAAATGATATTTATTCAAAATCTTTAGATGAAAAAGACCCTGTTAAAAAGACAGTTATCCAAGCACAAGTAAGGATGGAAGATTTAGCTGATATAGTTAAACAGAAATACAATCTACAAGCAAACGCACCAACTAACGAGGTATTGCAATGATTTTCCAAAATGTTAGCAGACCAATGAGTTGATCCGAAATTAGCAGACGATTATCTTAACTGAAGAAGTGAAGAGCTACTATATGTAAGTGGGTTGAAAGAAAGACCAGTAATGCAACAAGAACAACAATCATCTGATTTACAAACATTTCTTACTCCTATGGCATCATTTTTACAATGAGCTAGTGATGTATGACAAACATTAGTATGAAAGCCAATAGATTTTTTACTTAAAAACACCTTAAAACTATTCTGAGTGTCTGATGAAGAATTAGCACAAGTTGAGGCTAGGTTTTGAAAGTCTACTGAATGAGATATAACACCATATTTATGACAATCTTGACAAACTTGATGAGCTAAACTTATAAGAGGATGATGAAAAATAGCCTGAACAGCAGCACTTACGGCTTGATTACCTCTATGATGATGAATATGAATATGAGCTAAAGTAAGTTGAAAAGAATTAATAAAGAATGTCGCATTAAGAACATTAGTAGAATGATGAAGATGATTAGCAGAAACAGCTACATATAATATGGCTAGTACTTGAAAGGCTTGAGATCCTATAAATTTATGATTATGAGCTTGAATTTGAGCTGCTATATGATGACCACTATCTTTATTGGGTAGTAGAGTTATAGCTCCTTGAGTGTCAAAACTAGCTAACAAATTACAGTTATCTTGATTATTAAATAGAACTAGATTAGATAGATTACAAACGATATTAAAACAATGATGATCAGAGGATCTTGCAAAATGAAATGCTGAGGATGTAGCTAATTGGATGTTCCAAAGAGAAATTAAATGAACAAAACAACAAATAATAAATAAACTTGATGATATAGCTAATTGAAGTATGGAGCTATTAGATGATGCTTTAGTAAATAGTACAACAAAACATAATCCAGAATGATTAGTAGATATGTTAAATGTATTAAAATCTGAATATGAATGATGAATATCTGCTACCGTAAAGAAGAAGGCTTGAAATATAGATATATTATTAAATAAACTAGATACTGAATGATGATTGACATTAAAAGAGATAAACGAAGTTAAAAAGATGATAAATAAAGACTTAGCACCATATACGGCTAGTGGTAAAGTAAAGTTATCAAAGGAAGATATAGCGGCCGCTAATAGACAACTAAAAACATATATAGAATGAGCAGTAGAAAAAGAATGATTAAGTGCTATATGAGTAAGGATGTTAAATAATGAATATGCTATGGCTAATTCAATGAAACAAGCTATATCAGAGAAACTTAATACTGATATGATATGAGAAATATTGAGTTTTGTAAGTAATAGATGATGAACAAGTGTGTGATGAGCATTATTATGATCGCAAGTATGACCATTTAATAATGATAGTATAGAATGAAAATTAGGTAATATAGTATTTTGATTTGCTGCTGGTAGATTCTTATGAAGTACACAAGCGAAGACATTTACTGCTTGATTATTAAAGAAACTGAATAGTACACAAAAAGCAGAAATATTAAACTACATAAATAAACCAAAATCAGTAAAGTTAAGCGATAAGACATCAAAAATACTTTTAAATGAATTAAATAAAATAGATGACTCTATTAATTTGCCTAATAACATTTATGACGATGTGAATAATATTAATGTATGACCATCAGTAAAATCACAGTCAGAATCAATCCCACAGATAAAGGCTACAGTGAAAGCTACTGATGAAGCATTATTAAAAGAAGCTAGGAAGTACAAGAGTGCTGATGATTTTATAAAGAGTAAAGAAAAAGTATATCATTGAACTAATGCTGAATTTGATAAGTTTGATGCCTCTAAACAAAACGCTTGACGACTATCTAAGTGAGATTACTTTACTACAAACAAAGATTGAGCTAAGGGATTTTGAAAAAATATAAAAGAATGATACTTCACATTAGATAATCCTTTGAAATTAAAAAGCGATATAATAAACAAGGATTGAACTATATCTTTTGCTAAAAGTACGAGGGAACAGATATTCGATAAGTTTCCAGAAACAAAAAATATAAAATGGGAAGATGTGTCAGATTATCTAAAGAAAAAATGATACGATTGAATAGATAATTGAGAATATAAGGTAGCGTTTGATTGAAATAAAATCAAAACAGAATCACAACTCAAGCAAATCCGAGAGGAAGCAAACAAATAAAATTTAACCTCTAACCAAACCCAATGCCTACACTACGAAACAGCAGAACTCCTCCTAAAACTGATTGGAGTGGGAGAAGAAACCTGTGGGACTATTTCCTGGACTATCTCAAGTGATTCCGAACTGATTGAAGTGAGGTATTTATCTGTGATGAGGAGGGGAATAGAATAGTAATAAATTCTGACTCTTGATTTAAGAAAATGCACGAATACTCTGAATACAGAGAGAGAGAGAGAGTATAGATACTGATTGGAAAACGAGAATACCTATTTAATTTATAATTTATAAAACAATGGCTGATAAAAGATTCCCAATAGACTACCAACAAAAGACCGATCCAATGGTAGAGGATGATGTGGTGATGCTCTCAGATAGTGAGGATTTAGGGAAGATTAAGCGAGTAAAGCAGAGTCAATTCAAATGAGATACTGGAGCAAAGATAACCAGTGCAACAATCTCTGGAGATGATATAGTTTTCTCTTTGGATGATTCAAGCACAGCTACACTAATTGATGGAGCTAAAGACTTGAAAGGTAAAGACTGAGATGAAGTAGAGCTAAGGGTAGACTCTAACAACATAGAGTGGAAACTATCACAAGATATAGCACGAACAGTACTTACTCCTCTTTCTGCCATAAAAGGTGATACTTGAGCTAAGATTGTTTGAGCTGATTGGGATTGAAACAATATGAAATTTACTTTAGATGACTCAAGCACAGTGTCTTTAGTAAATGCTAAGATTGATTTGAAAGGTGATAAATGAGAGCCGTGAGATACAGGCTCTCCTTGAGCTCCTTGAAATGATTGAGCTGACTGAAAAGAGGTGGAACTACAAACTACTCCTACACACATTCAATGGAAGTATGACACAGATATATCACGAAACAACCTAGTATTACTAAGCGACCTAAAAGGAGCTGATGGCTCTGACGGTTCTGATGGAAGAGAGATTCAACTACAAACTAATGCAACTCATATCCAGTGGAAATATGATACTGATGTTGTCTGGAATGATTTAATAGCTTTAAGTACTCTAAAGGGTGATAAGTGAGATGATGGTGCTAAAATCAATTGAGTATCTTGGGATAATAATGATATGAAGTTTACTTTAGATGACTCAAGCACAGTGTCTTTAGTAAATGCTAAAACAGACCTGAAGGGAGATACTGGTAGTACTTGACCAGTAGGTATGCAATGGAAATGAGTTTGGATTGCTTGAAGTTATGATAAAAATGATTGAGTATCATATCAAGGTAGCTCTTACATAGCTAATAAGAATACAAGCCAGACTCCTTGAGGTAGTGATTGGGATATTTTGGCACAACAATGACAAGCAGGAGCAGGTAGTGGAGATATGCTTGCTAGTGTATATGATCCTACTAATAAAGCAGTAGATGCTTTTGATTTTGATAATTTTTATAACACTCCTACTGCAATCTCTGAAGCCAATATCAAAAACGCCTCTCATACAACAGGAGGATTGATAACAGGACAGAGAGCAGAACAGCTGATGGCTAATGAGGCAACTAAAGCTAGAACTATAAGCAATAAGAAATTGGGTAATGATTTGGATGCTAATAGTAAAAAGATAACAAATCTGGCTAATGGAACCAATGCAGGTGATGCAGTGAATAAGGGACAGCTAGATACCAAGCAAGCAACACTCGTATCGGGTACCAATATCAAAACAGTATGAGGTAACTCATTGCTATGAAGTGGTAATATACCATTGTCGGGGGGGGCTTGGTGAACTATCACAGGAACTCTATCAGCACAAACAGACCTACAAACAGCTCTCGATGGTAAAGCAGAGAAACCAATGAGAATCATTACTAAGACATCAAACTATACACTAGTACTTGCTGATGTAAATGGTGATACACTCCTAAGAATGAATAGTGCAAGTGATACAACTGTAACTATCCCTACAAATGCTTCAGTAGCTTCTCCAGTAGGTATTGAACTACTCATTGAAAATATAGGAACTGGTAAAGTAACTATCGCTTGAGCAGGTTGAGTAACAGTAGGTGGCGATTTGGTACTTGAAAATCAAAATGATACAAGAGGATTAGTCCAGACATCTGCTAATACTTGGAAATCGTATGGTGGAAGTTCAGTAGTACCTTGAGAGAATAATATAGGTTATCTAAACATCCCAGCTAACAGTAAAAGTGCAAACTATACACTTGTATTATGAGATGCTTGAAAATCTATAGACCACCCATCATCAGATGCTAATGCAAGAACATTTACTATCCCTGCTAACTCATCTGTAGCTTATCCAATAGGAACAACTATATCGTTCTCTAATATGTCATCACAAGATGTAACAATAGCTATCACTACTGATACTATGTATCTTGCTTGAGATGGTGCTACAGGAAGTAGAACACTAGCACAATATGGTGTAGCTACGATAAGAAAACTAACAGCTACTACACGACTTATATCTTGAGTAGGACTAACATAATTTTATCTTAAACTATATTATTATGAGATTAATACAACGACTACTATCTACAAGAGGTAAATATGTAAGAGACACTACTTGAGATATAATACTTAAAGTAGTAACTTCTTGAGCAAATCAAAAAATAGGTATCAATAAGTATTTTAATGTTGCTAATTATACTATAGATTGGTGAGATGGAACAACTACCACAGCTACTACTACCAATGCTTCTTGAGCACATAGTAAGACCTATGCTAGTGCTTGAACTTATTATATCACTCTAGTAAATCCTTGAGGTAGATGGACTTTTACTACTGCATCATATGGATTAGTACCCTCATCTTGATTTACAGGAGATAGTGTATGAGTAGAGT
>Ga0255340_1001925_pt1 | contig 25655 bp, 25 predicted proteins | sample wastewater_treat_7_FD_192417 | JGI IMG/M metagenome (GOLD analysis project Ga0255340, IMG submission 192417) | Wastewater microbial communities from Lulu Island WWTP, Vancouver, Canada - plant10 | ecosystem: Engineered > WWTP > Wastewater > Unclassified | place: Canada: Vancouver, British... | reverse complement strand
GGCAATAAGCTGGTCCATAACGAAGACTCTCTTTCGTACCTTCTCGGTCAAGACGACGTCCCCCTTGTTCATGGGTGACATTATCTCAGTCGCGTTATGGGGTGACAATATCACAGACGCATAACAGCGGGCAAATCGGGGGTTGTATGGGCCGGTGATCTCTGCTATAATGGCCATTGTGAGATGGTCGGGGCGTGGCGCAGTTTGGCTAGCGCGCTTGCTTGGGGTGCAAGAGGCCGGGAGTTCAAGTCTCCCCGCTCCGACCAGTTATATTGCGCATATGCCCCGAAACTGAGGTTTCGGGGCTTTTCATATCATGCGGTGTGTCGGGGGTGTGTTCAATGGGACTGATCACTGCAGGGCAGAGCTTGGTCGCGACTCCTGTCGAGGCGCTCAAGACCAGGCTTACTGCAACGCAAAGACGCCTTCGGGCCAGGATGGATGGGGTCAAGCGCCCAACAGTGGGCCTGGCTCTTGGAAGCGGGGCCGCGCGTGGTCTGGCTCACATCGGGGTATTGGAGGTGCTGTTCAGCTCACGCATCCCAGTCGACGTCATAGTGGGCTGTAGCATGGGGGCTGTGATCGGGGGATGCTACGCTGCCGGCATGGCTGCATCAGAGCTTTTGGAGATCGGGATGTCGATTGACAGGCGGGAAGTGTTCCGCCACATTGATTTGACCGTGCCGAACCGCGGCGGCCTGATCAGCGGCACTAAAATGGACGCGCTGCTTGAGGAGTTGACGAGAGGGAAGACGTTCGAAGAGCTGCGGCTGCCGTTCGCCTGTACTGCCGCGGATATCAACACAGGCGAGGAAGTAGTCATCGAAGATGGTCCCATTCACAAGGGGATACGGGCGTCGTCGTCGATTCCCGGCGTGCTCCAGCCAGTGATGCACGCAGGCCGCGCGCTCGTGGATGGAGGCATCCTGAACCCAATACCCGCGAACTACTTGGCTGCGCTGGGAGTCGATGTGTCGATTGCTGTTGACGTAATGCCAGTGCTCAAGCCATCTCCAGAGCAGCTGGGGAAGGCTCCTTCCATAGTCTCCACATTGATCAACTCATTCGACATCATGGGCCGCCTCGTGGCGGCGCCGGTCGCCTGCATGGCGACAGTCGTGATCAGGCCTCAAGTGGGCGAGGTGTTTGGCGCCGAATTCTGGCGTGGACCCGAGCTGATCACCGAGGGGTTTCGGGCGGCTGAGGCTGCCGTGCCCGCCATTCGGGAAGCGCTTGACAGCGACAGGACCTGAGCCTGTCGCTGTCGCGAACATGCCTCCGCTTGACTATGCTATGGTGATCGCTTAAAGCGGAGGTGGCTTCGACGTGAGCAGGATCCCGCAGCCGTCCCTACCGACTCTCCCGCCCGGTCTGGCGATAGGCGTGGTCGAAGAGATGCGATTCTGGCTTCAGACCATGTCAGACCATGCCAAGATAATCCGAGGCGGACTGGACGTGACTGATGAGGGGCTTTTTCGTTATGTCGACTGCCTGGGCGCAGGCATTGATGAACTCCTCGCACTGGTGCAGTCCGCATGCCCACCATTTTGCCCGGGGCAGGTGGAGTGCCTCATAGCAGAGACGAACCGGAGAGTGACTCCCCTCAGGGAGCTCAAGCGCAACCTGGCTGCAATGGTTAGGGAGTGCCGTATCAACATCCAGCTGCCGGCTGACATGCTGGAACACATCAGGCGCGAAGCTGACTTCTTCCTCGGCGTGATAAACAGGCCTTTGGGATGGCCCGTTCCCACCCGGTCGGATCTGAAGATCCCGGCGCCTCCCGCCGAGGAGAACTGCCCGGCATGCCTCGCGCCAAGGAGTGTGATCCCCTGTATGGGGCAGGGCGCCGCAGTGGTCCTGATGGACGAGATTCTGTTCTTCGCCGACATCGATGCTGAGCATGGCGCCGTATTGAGTCTGTTCTTTCGCCCCATCGTCCAGGATAAGCTCGCAGCGAAGGCGCGCGAGCTAGGGGAGATGGGCATGGGGCCATTCCGCGAGATGTCTCAGGCAAGGTTGGCAGGAGCATCGCTTATGGACATGCGCGGGCTGATTGCCCGCAGCCGCGATGCGGTGAATGCGTGGGTATGCTACTTGAGATGGCTCAAGCAGTCGATTGGGTGCTGCAATGTGCCCACCGGGCAGGTGAATTTCCCGTATCATCTGCTGCATCACATGGAGCGCGAAGCCTACTACACGCTGGAACTCATGGACATGGTCCTGGGTGCGCAGGTATAGGGCCAGCTCTGGCGCGACGGCTTGGGCAGCCCACAGCATGAATAGCCGCCATTTCCGCGGGGCCGGGATCCCTATTCGGGTCCCGGGCCCGCGAGCGCAGTGTTGGCTTTCTTCGACTCCTTCTCCCTGTACATGGCGTCGTCGGCCTCCCGAAGCAGAGTATCCAGGTCGCCTCCCACATCGGGCGTCCACAGTGCAACGCCTATGCTCACATCAAGTCCTGCTGCCGTTTCCGACCGCTGGGTCCATGCGCGTACCTTCTGCCTTATGATACGGGCGACAGCTGATGCCCGTTCTCCATCGGCGCCTGGAACCAAGATGACGAACTCATCTCCCCCAAGGCGCGCTACCGTGTCGGCAGGGCCGACTGAGGCTGTGAGGATGCGTGCGAACTGGATGAGGACCAGGTCGCCCGCGAGATGGCCGAAGGTATCGTTCACACGCTTGAACTTGTCGAGGTCCGCCATGAGGGCGCCGATCTGGCCACCAGGCTTGCCGGCGGCAGCCTCCATTTCGCGCTGCGCGATTTGAAGGAAACCGAATCTGTTGTACAGCCCCGTGAGCGAATCGCGTACAGCGCTTGCCTGTAGCTCGGCGAAGATCGAATCGTACGGAGCCCATAGCCCGCGAAGAACCACGCCCCGAAACAAAAAGCCATAGGCGATGACCTTGAAGATGTGCCCAAGGAAGTTGGGAACAGCGTAGACGTCGTGGTAGAGAGTAAAGCAGAATTCCGAAACGATGGTTGCTCCTGCGGCGCCTATCAGAACCCTGAAGAGCGAGTTGTCGATCTTGTCGCGCTCCCTGGCGAGGAGGAGCGATCCGGCGATAACGGCGGCTATCACTAGGTACTCACTGACGATCTTGAACGGGGTCAGCCCCAAGCCTTCGATGAAGCACATCGGGAAGATGCCTCCATGCAGGATTGACCATGTAAGGGCAACCGCGGCAATGCCAAGTGCGGCCGTTGCCGGCCTTCGCGGCAGTCTTTGACTTGCCAGCGCGGGCGCCATCAGGAACATCGCCGCCCATATATACCTGCCAGCAATCCACAGCTGCGTAGCAGTATCAGCAGTCGGCAATGGCAGGATGCACATACCCTTATACGCCATCGTGTGCAAGAAGTCTATACATCCGACCAGCGCATGTGCGTGCCCGATGAAGAGCAGCAGGTCGCTTCGAGCATATCGGGAAGACGCCAGCGCAAGCACGCACGTGAGTGCAGCCACTATCACCGAGAAGTTCTCAACGGCAGCGTGAAAGAAGAGGTAGTTGGCTCGGGCCACCCAGAACGATGCAGCTAGGCCCGTCGCCGTCAGCATAAACGCGAGCGGTTGCTCGAGCTTACGTCCCGGCCCTGATCCCGTTTCCTGCCCCAGTGCCGTTTGCATGTACATTCCCATGGCCTCCTCTCTCTGGGTCTTCTTGCGCATATCATGGTACTCGTCGGGGAAGTGAGACGTACCATTCACTGAAGAACGCGTGCCTTGAGCTTGCCACAGAGCGCGTAAGGGGGTATTATCGAGTCGGGACCATGCACGGTGCGGGAACGACTAGGGCTTCATTCTCGTTTATGGCAAGAAAGACAGATGTCCAGGTTCGGGTAAGGTGGTCGCTTATCAAATGACTGAAAATCCGAAAATCGTGGATCCCGTCGAACAGATGGAGGAGCCGGGCGTGGCATTGCAGTCCGATTCCACATCCGGTTCTGGGTCAGCACAACAAGCTGCAGACGCAGAGCAGGTCGCAGACGTGGAGCAGGCTGCAGACGTGGAGCAGGCTGCAGACGTGGAGCAGGCTGCAGACGTGGAGCAGGCTGCAGACGTGGAGCAGGCTGCAGACGTGGAGACTGACACCGCGTCGGATTTCGATTGGGGCGCGGCGCAGGCCGCTAGACTTGCAGAGGCCAGGCGTCGAAGAAAGGCTGCGGTTCGTGAGGCCATGGAATACGTGCAATCCATCGCACTGGCAATATTGCTGGCAGTGGTGATCATGACCTTCATAGGCAGGTCGTTCGTAGTGGAGGGCGCATCAATGGAGCCCACCCTTCATAACCGCGAACGGATTATCGTGGAAAAGGTAAGCTACAGGTTCCGCACTCCGGCTCGGGGCGAGATCATCGTCTTGCGAAATCCATGGCGGCCTGATACTGAAGGCTGGGCCCGCGCGGTAGAAGCCATGCGCGAGCTGGTTGATTTCAGCGGTTCAATGCGGCCGTACATCAAGCGGATCATAGGCGTAGCAGGCGACACCATCGAGATATCGGACGGTCGGGTCTACCTGAACGGCAAGGAGCTACACGAGCCGTACATCGCTGCGCCTCCCTGGAGCGACTACGGCCCTGGTACAGTGCCGGAAGGTCATGTGTTCGTGATGGGCGATAACCGAAACAACTCGGATGACAGCCGCGGAAGCGTCGGCTTCCTTCGGATCGACCGTATAGTGGGAAGAGCCATGTTGCGGTACTACCCTCTGAACAAGACAGGCATGATGAGGCGCCCTGACGTGTATTGAATCGACCTGTGAATGGCATTATGACAAGCACGCCCCGGGTCTTTTGGCATAGACCCGGGGCGTGGCGTTTCCCAGTCCAGTCTCTTGGATCACCGTCTCCTCATCGAGGACCCGTGTGCTATCGGCAGGTTCTACTTGTCAGACAGATCCGCAGTGCAATGCGCACATCTGATTGCCTTGATCGGTATGGTGGACAGGCAGTACGGGCACTCCTTCGTGGTTGGAACGACCGGAGTTGCCGGCGATTTCTTCTCCAGAGCCTCGGTGGCTGCTCTCATCTTGTTGATCCACTTGACCATGAGGAATATCGCGAACGCCACGATGACGAAATCAACTACCGTGTTAAGGAACATCCCGTAGTTGACCGTTGCTGCTCCCGCCGCCTTAGCGTCAGCGAGAGATGCGTAGTGTTCGCCCGACAGATTGATGAACAAGTTGGAAAAGTCAACCTTGCCAAGCAGCATTCCTATGGGCGGCATTATGACGTCATTCACCAGCGAGCTCACGATCTTCCCGAACGCTCCGCCGATGATGATGCCCACGGCCATGTCCATGACATTACCCTTCATCGCAAAATCCCGAAATTCCTTCAGCATACAGGTCATTCCTCCTACCGCTTCTTCGCTTTGGTGGTTTGGCTTTCTCGGATCGCAGACACAAAAATAGCTGCTCAGAAGGCCGAGAAGGCCAGGGCAGCTTAACGTGGGTTGTGAGTGACTGGTGCGAGAGGGGGGAGTTGAACCCCCACGGGTTGCCCCGTCAGATCCTAAGTCTGATGCGTCTGCCATTCCGCCACTCTCGCACGCGTGGATGCGCCTGCATGACGGAACGAAAGTGGTCGAGGTGCCGGGACTTGAACCCGGGGCCTCTTGGTCCCGAACCAAGCGCGCTACCAAACTGCGCTACACCTCGACCTCGCGCCCATACGAGGCACATCCATAGTATAGAGCATGGGTTTACGCGTGTCAAACGCTTTCCGGAGAGCGTTTCGGACAGCGTTTCAGAGAGCGTTCCGGAGAGCGTCGGGGGTGCACCCGCGAGCATCGCAAGCCTGTGCCCCTGGCCGTCGGTGGACGTGGCGCACGGGGGAATCGGCTACTACGAAAACGCCAGCTAGGACGCATGGGCCGGCGGGGCCGCATTTGGCCGTGCGGTGCACGGGATGGCTGGTAACCGTATCCTGTACCCTGTAGGACACCTTTTTCGGCCATCCTGCGTCGGTTTACCCAGGACCCCCGAAAATCCTGGCCCACAGGGCACAGGCCTGGGGATCCCGCTGGCGCCGACCCCGCCGCATTGCCCTGTGCGCGCCACTTGAAGCCTTGGGCAGGATATCTTGTGGGAATCCGAGGATGCGGAGGGGTGCAGAGAGGGAAATCGGCGAGGGCGACAAGGAATTCGACGTATGTGGCATAATTGATACAGGTGACGAGGGGAGATCGACCATGGATGACGAGAAGCAACTGCAGTTGTTCGATGGCTTCGTACGCGATGCGGCGGGTAGCGAACGTGAAGGGCTGGTAAGCTCGCAGCCGCACCTCGAACGGGTTCTGGAACCTGCTCCGCGGCGAACCTTGTGGCCTGAGACTGATAGACGCGATGACTTGTCGGATCTGGAAGCCGTGGCTCGGGCGGCGCGCGACTGCCAACGGTGCAAGCTGGGCGGCATGCGCAAGAACGCGGTTCCGGGCGAGGGCAACCCTCATGCCCGGATAGTGTGGATAGGGGAGGGCCCGGGTGCTGATGAGGACGAGCAGGGGCGGCCCTTTGTTGGAGCGGCCGGGCGCCTGCTCGATAGGCTGATTGTGGCTATGGGGCTCGCGCGGGAGGAAGTGTTCATAGGTAACGTAGTGAAGTGCAGGCCTCCCAATAACCGCGAGCCAGAGCCCGATGAAGTGCATGCCTGCCTTCCATATCTTGCGCGTCAGATTGAGCTGATCAGTCCGGAGATCATCGTCATTTTGGGCGCTACTGCGCTTAAGGCGCTGATAGATCCGAAGGCGTACATAACTCGCATGCGTGGAAAGTGGATCGAGCGCGGCGGAATCATGATAATGCCGACATTCCATCCGGCTGCGCTCCTTCGAGACCCTGCCAAGAAGCATGATGTGTGGGCAGACATGCGACAGGTTCTTGCGCGGATCAAGTGACCGCGTTGGCTTGGGAGAAGAATATCCGTCGGCACAGTCTAATAGTCTTCCAGTGGAGGCATGCTACCGAGGAGGTGCGCAGTTCATGAAGGCCGGCTCTCCCAGGCGTGAGAGCGACCGCGCACAGAGCCCTATCTGGAAGTTGGCTGTGCTCGGTTGCGGGGTCAGTCTCCTCGCTACGCTGGTGCTCTCGGCAATTGGAGGCGTGCTCACAACTGTCTTTACGTTCAGCCCCGCCACAATCGAAACCGCGATACCCGTCATAGGATATCTTAGCGCCGGGATCGGCGGCCTGTATGTGGGCAGGAGGGCGGGGGAAAGGGGAGGGAGGAACGGCCTCATAGTCGGCCTGGTCTATCTTGGGTTCGTCCTCCTGGTGTCAGCGGCGGTCATTCGTGAGCCGATGAGCATGGCGTCAGTACTTACGCGGGGCGCGTCAATTGTGATCTTGTCCACACTTGGAGGGATAATCGGCGTCAACTTGTGAGCTTGTTTGCCGCATATATGATTCGGCAATGGTCGAGAACGTCAGCAAGGGCGGCCAGTGGTTGCGGGCCGCCTTTGTCCGTCTTGACATGGGCGCATACTTTGGCAGAAGGAATCGGTGAATCGACAGCGAACAAGTACCCAACCGGTAGGCGGTACGATCCAAGAAAAAGCGATGGGGGGAATGGTAAAATGATACACCTGGCGCGTGAGGATGTTCTGCGGGGGCTTGAGCGGTTTCGCAGTATCGCAAAGCAGGACTTCCTTGCGAGCAACCTCACGAACAATCCGGAGTTCTGGGCGGCTCAGGCGGCGGCGCGACGGGAACAGTACGATAGGCTGATCGAGGCAATCCAGGGGACCGGTGTGCCTGGGGCAGTGGAGAAGGCGATGGAATGGTACAACGAGCTTCCGCCACTCTATGAGGAACCCGAGTTCAGTCAGCCGGATACGCGCGGCAGGAAACAAGCTCTTGAGGTCTTCTTTAAGGCCGTTGGGATAGATCGCAAAACAATAAGGGATGCCCGGGATCAAAAAGCGGCGCGTATGTAGACGCGTCTTTTTGTTTTGGGGCCCCGGTGAGAACAGGCGGAACTGACAGGCGGGACTGACACGCGGAACTGACAGAAACGCCGGGCGGCGTTCGCAGCCTCCCGGCGTTTGATCTCTTCGCTGTTAGTGTATCTTCCGCACCAAGCCGATTACTTTTCCGAGGATAGCCACACTATCGCTGACAATCGGATCATATGCGGGATTCTCGGGCTCCAGCCTTACGCTGCCGTTTTCGCGGAATAGCCGCTTGACAGTGGCTTCATCGTCAATCATTGCGACCACGATTTCGCCGTTGGCCGCGGACTGTTGCTTCCGAACTATCACATAATCGCCGTCGAGGATGCCGGCGCCTACCATGCTCTCGCCTGACACTCGCAGCATGAACGATTCCGCTTCGCCCGCAAGGGAGCGGGGAAGGGGGAAGTAGTCGTCGACGTTCTCCACAGCCAGAATGGGCAGGCCCGCCGTTACTCGCCCAACGATGGGCACGTTCATTACGTCCCTTGAGGGCGGGGGCAGCTGATCAGGCCCTAACAGGACCTCGATGGCTCGCGGTTTGGCCGGGTCGCGCCGAATGTACCCTTTGCGCTCCAAAGACGATAGGTAGCCATGCACCGTGGAGCTGGACCTGAGGCCTACCGCCTCGCCGATCTCTCTGACGGATGGCGGGTATCCGCGGACTTCTAGTTCACGGGCTATATACTCGAGAACCTGCTTCTCCCTGGCGCCGAGTGACGACAAGACGACCAACTCCTTTCTGCCACGCACAGTATACCACAGGCGGCTGGCTCTGGCAAACATGCGTTCGCCACATGCTTGACATGGAACATATGTTCTGTTATGCTGGACTTGCCTATAGAACATACGTTTGCCGGGAGGGACGATCATGCTGCCAAGCCACCCTGGTTCCGTACGCCTCGCCAACCGCCGCGCGGCCTGTCGGCGCAGGCTCCATCGCGGTGCTCATGGCATCTCTACGCTTCTTCGCATATCGGTTGCAGGCCTATTGATTGGGATCGTCGCGTCGGTCATCGTTTGGGGCCTGTCGGAAACCGCGCCGTATGCGCAGTCGGCCGAGCCAGAGCAGTACACTGTGGTGACGGTTCAGCCCGGCGACACCCTGTGGAGCATAGCGCGTCGCGTCAGCGGCGGCAAGAGCGACCTGCGAGTGCTCACGCACCACATACAGAAACTCAATTCGCTCGACTCAGCCATGATACTGCCGGGGCAGAGCCTCACTGTGCCGCGCGGGCTGTAGAGCTTGAGCGGAAGTGGAAGGCAGGCAGGAACAGAGCGAAACATAAAGACGTAACGTCGCATAATACACATTATGTTAACTTATATGTGTAGACGTGTGCGGCGCGCGTTTGAACATGGTCCGGGCACATACGGGTACATACTTGGAGATGACCTACAGCGCCTGGCATGACGGGCATATGTATGACGATGTCGATCCCGTTTTGATTTTGCGTATCGTAGCGCCGCAAACTGAGCAAGGGCGCCCGTCAGCATAGCCGACCAACCAGTGTTCTGCTGTGCAGCCTCCAGGATGCCCGTAGAAGTCCTTTTCGTAGTACGCGCCTCCCATCACTATGGCAGTGCCTAAAACGTCGCGTACAGAGGCGTACAGCGCGTCGATTTCCGCATCGCTCAGGCTTGGAATCGACCGTTTGGGATGAATCCGGGCGCGAAACAGGATGTCGTGGACGTAGGCGTTTCCGATGCCGGAGATATGGCGCTGGTCGAGCAGAAAAGGTTTGATCATCCCGCGCCCGCGGCGGACGAGGCGTTTGAAGTCATCGGGGCTGAGTTCCGGGTCGAGGGCAGACGGGCCCAAGACGCGCGTCATGGCGTGCGCGTGCAGCTCGTCGTTGGGCACAAGGTGCACGTAGCCGAACCACCAGAACTTGATCGTGAAGCCGGTGCCGTCCTGAAGGTCCAGACGAAACTGGTATTTGGGCGGCAGAGGACCTTCGGGCACGAACCGAACCATGTCTGCACCCATTCCCAGGTTCATCAGCAGTGTGTAGCCGGGTTCGGCCGGCATGAAGAGCCACTTTCCCCGGCTTGTTGTCTCCCCTACCCGCCTACCAGATAATGTTACGTCAAGCTGACCTGGTTCGACATTGCAGCATTTGGGCTGAAGGCACTCGGCGTGCAAGATGAGCTTACCTGTGAGCTCTCGTCTCATCTGACTTGCGAGTACGGTGAGTTCAGGAAGCTCAGGCATGGAATACACCCCCAGGCATCATAGGAAGCGGCGTCGTGGGCGCGATTGGCGCAAGGTCAGTGCCCACAGGTACTGCATGATCCTCCACTGCAAGAACCGCATGAGCCGCCGCTCGATGAAGACGAGAAGTTCGATCCGCTCTTGAACCCAAAAGACGAAAGCAGTTTGTCCACTTGTTCGCCTCCGCAGTCGGGGCATTTCACCTTGGCGCAACAGCCGATCACAAGTTCCTCGAACTTGCGGCCGCATTGCCTGCACTTATATTCAAATATGGGCATGTTGATCCTCTCCTTACCGGGTCATATCAGGCCGAGCAACGACTCCATCATCTGGGCATTGGTCGCCGCTTGCCCTGCATGGCAGTTGTTGAAGAACACGAAAGCGCGTTCGGTATTGCGCGCTAAGTCGCGTATCTTGGGGACCCACTCGTTCAGCTCTTCCTGCGTGTACAAGTAGTTGTAGCGTTCAGAGGAGTCGACATGGTTCCACCACGACTTGGCATTCCTGCCGTGGAACCTGACATACGCAATCGGCGAGGTGTACACGGCAAGCGGCGGGAAAAGCCCGCGAAGCTTGGGTTCGTCTACACAGCAGAAGCCAAGGCCGGCGTCCTTTAGGGCTTCGAATGCGGCCTCGGAAACCCACTCGACGTTACGGTACTCCACAACAATTGGCCAATCGGGGAGCAACTCCGGCAGTCTCTGTACATACGCCTCGTTCTTCGCTGTGCGCTTGAAGCCCCACGGAAACTGGCACAGGATGCACCCCAGTCTGCCTTGGTCGGCCATAGGCTCCATGGCCGCTCGGAACTTGTCAAAATCCTGCCTGATCTGGGCTTCATCATCAGCCACCTTGTGCGTCATGCTGCTGTGAGCTTTCACACAGAAAGTGAAGCCTTCGGGAGTCTTGCGGCACAGCCCCTCTATGGTGCGGACGCCTGGCATCTGGTAGTAGGTGAAGTTCAGCTCCACTGCGGGAAAACGCGCGGCATAGTAGGCCAACATGTCGCTTGGGGCTATGCCTTCGGGATAGAACACGCCCCGCCAATCCTTGTAGCTGAACCCTGAGGTGCCCACCTGTATCACGCGACTCACCCCCTAGCGCTGAACACCAGCTGGAACGCGAGTTCCGTAAAGCCGTCTTTGAACGAAAGCTCCTCCGGCGGCGCGGAGAATAGGCGCACGTCTGCGACTTCGCCTTTGTCGGTAGGCGATCCAAAGAAGGTCAGATCGGCCACGTACACGATCCCCCGCGACATGCCCGGCATCGGTGCGCTTCGAACTGTGTACCAGCATAGCGGATGCAACTCGCCAAGGCAGGCTCCTGCCTCCTCAGCCGCCTCCCTCCTCGCGGCCTGTTCGGGGCTCTCGCCTGCAAGTATCCTTCCGCCCGGGAACTCCCACCCCGATCTGCGCAGGCTACGCACGAGCAGAAGAGACCGGCCCATGATCGGCACTACGATTACGCTGTCAGGCCCCGGCCACTCCGACGTGCCCCCAGGGTCGTCAAACCACAGGACTGTATGTACGCCTGGGCCGTCTAGGCAGACCCGGGACTGATCGCCTGTGGGATTACTCCAGCTCTCTACCGCGGCTCACACCTTTCCTTCCGAATCGGTCGGTGATGCTGTCGAGCACTCGATCGAGCCGACCTTTGGGCGATTCGAACAACGACAATTGCCTGCATTCAGTGAGCCCCGAAACCGAAACCCCGACGAGCCTGACAGCCATGCGCATGTCGATTTCCTCGAGAAGCTCGCAGGCGGCGGCGTAGATGGTGTCGTCGCCGTCAAATGGCTGACTCATGCTCCTTGCCCGCGTTACTTGCTCAAAGTCTGCGAACTTCACCTTGAGGGTGACGGTTCGGGCAAGTTTCCCCCCTGCGCGAAGCCTGTTGCCGACACGCCGCGAATGCCTGGCCAGGCATGAGCGAAGGCTGTCGATATCGCCCACGTCTGAGTCGAAGGTGGACTCTGATCCGTAGGACTTGCACTCCTCGCCAGTCACCACAGGATCGTCATCTACGCCTCTTGCGAGGTCGTAGATGAGCATTCCCCATTTGCCGAAGCGCTCAGCAAGCCACTCGACCGGCCAGGCTCGAAGATCCGACACAGTCGTGATACCATACCCGGCCAGCGCCTGCTCTCCCTTCTCCCCCACCCCCCACAGCTCCCGTACAGGCAGGGGCGCCAGGAAGTCGTAGGCCTCGTCGGCCGTTATCACAAGCAGCCCATCTGGCTTTGACTTCGACGAAGCTAGCTTCGCCAGGAACTTGTTGGGCGCAATGCCGCATGATGCCGTCAGCCCAGTCCGCTCCCGTATCCGTTGCTTGATAGAGGCCCCCATTGCTTGCGCGCTTTCATAGAAGTGTTCGCCACCTGTCATGTCAAGGAACGCCTCATCAATCGAGATCGGCTGGATCCGGGGAGTGAACTGGGCGAGGCACTCCATGATCTGTTGCGACATCTCCGCATATCTTGCCATGTTGCCGGTGACGAACAACGCATGCGGGCATAGCCTGACTGCCTGCGAAATGGGCATCGCCGACCTCACGCCGTACTTGCGTGCCTCATAAGAGCATGTCGACACCACCGCACGGGGTGAGTCGCGCTGCCCTCCGACGATCAGGGGTTTGCCCCGGTACTCAGGGTGATCCAGGGCTTCAACTGCGGCGAAGAAGCAGTCCATATCGATGTGAGCTATCGTTCGCAACTATCAGCCCTTCTTGATTATGGTAACCAGCGACCCGTTCTTCAGCGACGCCGCATTGGCCTCATCTGTGTCGATGTGCATTTCCCAGGTGAATGTGGGGTGCACACGTACCAGCACCTCATCGAAGATCAGTGCCCGTTCGCCCGACGTACGGGCCATGACTATGTCTCGGTCGCAAAGTCCTAGCTTCTCCGCCTCTTCGCAGGTCATGTGAATGTGCCGTTTGGCCAGTATGGCGCCTGCTGGGATTGTGACTTCTCCTTTGGGCCCGACGATCTTTATTGACTCGGATCCATCCAGATCTCCAGAATCCCTGACCGGCGGATTAAGGCCCAGTTGGAAGCAGTCGGTCCGCGACACCTCCACTTGAGTGCGTTTGCGGCATGGACCCAGGATTCGCACGTTGGCCATGGCTGCCTTGGGTCCGACAAGGGTCACGGTCTCCTCTGCTGCAAACTGACCCTTCTGGCTTAGGTCCTTCTTCACCGTAAGTTGGTATCCCTTCCCGAAAAGGGCCTCGAGATCGTCCTGTGCGACGTGAAGGTGACGATTGGATACTCCAATCGGAACGACGGTCTCCGACATGATTGCGCCTCCTATCGATACAATGCCGGGCTATATGATGCCACGATTACATGATAGCCCTTGAGGCTGCGCTTGACAACCAGAGGCGGCGACGGTAGAATCGAGGTAGTCGAATAGTCGGGCGTGCGCAGGGGAGTAGCTCAATTGGTAGAGCATCGGTCTCCAAAACCGAGGGTTGCGGGTTCGAGTCCTGTCTCCCCTGCCATTCTTTTTGCCACATGATGAACAAGCCACCTCGGCCCTGCAAGGCCAGGTGGCTTTATGTTCTGCGCACGACTCTATCTCGTCGTGCCTTCTCCCTGTTGGCACCTACGCTAGTCCTATGAGCTTCCTTGCCTCCTCGGGCGAGGCTACCTCTCTGCCCAGTTCGCGTGAGATCCTGGCCACGCGCGCCACAAGCTGGGCGTTGCTCTCTGCTAGGACGCCACGGGAGTAGTAGATGTTGTCCTCAAAGCCTACGCGAACGTTGCCGCCCTGGACAATGGCAACTGCAGCAAGCTGCAACTCTGCCCTGCCGATGCCGGCAACCTGCCATCGGGCGCCTGCAGGCAGGCTCGCCACGCAGTGCATCAGGTCCGGCACTGTGCCGGGTATGCCGCCGGGCACGCCCATAACGAAGTCGAAATAGAGCGGCTCGTCTACTAGTCCCTTTTTGACCAGGCGCAGTGCATTGGATATGTGTCCGGCGTCGAAGCATTCGATTTCCGGCTTTACGCCCTCGCGCTTCATGCGGGACGCAAGGAACTCAATAGAGGTGGGCTCGTTCATGAAGACATCGTCGCCGAAGTTCACGGTGCCCGTGGTCAGTGTGGCCATCTCGGGCCTCAGGGAGAGCGGTTCGGCACGAAGCTCTATGGGGGTTCCTACAGCGCCTCCCGTAGATATCTGGCAGATGACGTCTGTGCGCTTTTTGATCTCCGATATGACCTCGCGGAACACGGCAACATCCTGCGTGGGCATGCCCTGTGCGTCCCTCACGTGCAGATGAACGATGGACGCTCCTGCTTCCCTGGCCGCCGCTGCCGCCTCGGCTATCTCCGTAGGCGAGACCGGCAGATGCGGCATCTGTTCGCGCGTAAGCTCAGCGCCGACCAGAGCGGCTGTTATGATCAACTTGTCCACTCGTCAATCTCCCTTCCTTCGCTGCTTGTCTTTGGGCACGACACACGTGCCTGTTGCTCGGGCGACCAGTACAGGCTCCTCGAGCGCATAGGCACGGGACGGATCGGCCTCGTCTCGGCCCGCTTCAACGACCTTGAAGGCCTCAAACGACATGGCGCGCGAGGTGTTGCCGGCGCGTGTGATGCGCCCGCGAGCCTCGATGTAGTCTCCTGCGAATACCGGCGCTCGGTACTCCACCATGTCGTATGCCACGAACAGCCCCTCGTCGCCGTCGTGCCTGATCAAGAGCTCAGTGGCGATATCCCCGAATATCTGCATCATCTTGGCTCCGTCCACCAGGTCGCCTCCGTAATGGGCGTCCGCCTGACTCATTCTCACCCTGATGAGGGCATCTTCCGTCATGTGCTGTACCGCCTCCTATCTATCGTTCCTCACCCAGTTCCGGGCTGGTTCTGTGCTCTTTTCGGATCATCTCTTGAGCGATGTAGGCCGCGACGTGCGACGGCAGTGTCCCGGGGCCGAAACCGGCGTCGTAGCCGAGCTCTAGGGCGAGTTCGTGGGTAATGCGAGGCCCGCCAGCGATCAGTATCACATCGTCGCGGATGCCTTCCGCCTCCAATAGATCCACGAGGCGTGTCATGTTGGCTATGTGAACATTCTTCTGCGTCACTACCTGTGACACCAAGATCGCGTCGGCGTCGGCATCTATCGCCTTTGCCACCAGCGTCTCGTTGGGCACCTGCGCGCCGAGATTGTGGGCGCGAAACCACGGATACCGCTCCAGCCCGTACTCGCCGGCGTACCCCTTCATGTTGATTATCGCGTCGATGCCCACCGTGTGAGCGTCTGAACCGGTGCACGCCGCCACTACGGTGATCTTCCTGCCCAGCTTGTCGCGGACCAAGTCGTTGATTTTGAAGAAGTCCATCTGCTCCACCTGGACCCTCGGTGCCCTAAGTGACGTAACGTCCACCGAGTGAGTGCACTTGCCATATACCACGAAGTAGGTGAAGTGCCCTCCGAGGTCATGCGCGCTGACCACATCCACGCTCTCAAAGCCCATCTTGATCACGAGCTGGCGAGCTGCCTCTTTTGCCTCCGGCCCATACCTAATCGGAAGGGAAAAGCCCAGCTGAACCCTTCCATCGTCAAGAGAGTCGCCGTAAGGCCTTATGTTCTTCAGATCTACCTGCGGCACAGGGCTCACCTCCTGCTCGGATTGACGGAGGCCACAAGTCCCAGCTCTTTTGACATGGCCTCCTCGAATGGGTTCCAGTATCCGTCTGACCTGGCCACGACTCCATCCAGCCCGCGTCCGCCGTCGGGGGTTCGAGCGATTCCTGCGAATAGGCCTTCACCCATGGATTCCATCAGGCCACGCTCGCGCACATGCTCGAGCATCCGGGCAGTGTCGCCCAGCACCTGCTCAGCCCGTCGCTGGATGATGCCCCCAGGCCTGAAGATGATGTCTTCGCCCAGATGCCTGGCGTTGCTGAACACGTACTTGGCGTTCTTTATGGCCAGATATCGGTCATGGACGTGAGGCGTGTGAATTGCCTCGGTGAGCATGCCCAGGAGCTGAATGGATTGGCCGGTCATTATGCCCGCCAGATTGAACATGCCGTTTAGCAGGTAACCGCGGAATATGTCGCCTGTCATGTACTTGGTGGGCGGCATGTACTTAAGAGGCGCATTGGGGAAGATGTCTCGAGCCATCTGCGCCTGTGCTACCTCATACAAGAAGCCATCTTTCATCTCTGGGTTCGTCTCGAACGCATGACCGAGGCCTATCTGCGAGTCCGGCAATCCCGACCTGTGTGCCAAGGCCTCATTGATGAACTGCGACGCCAGAACTGTATGGGCTTCATCATAGGCGTCGGCGGTGGTCAGGTAGTTGTCTTCACCGGTGTTTATGATAATGCCGGCGTAGGCGTTGATCATGCGCGAGAAGTACTGGTCCGCGAAAGTGCGCTTCATGTTGATATCGCGGAAGAGAATGCCGTACATGGAGTCGTTGAGCATCATGTCCAGCCGCTCCAGGGCGCCCATTGCCGCAATCTCCGGCATACATAGCCCAGAGCAGTAGTTGACAAGCCGGACATACCGGCCGGTCTCCACGCTCACGCTGTCCAGCCCACGCCGCATAATGCGGAAGTTTTCTTGTGTGGCGTACGTACCGCCGTAACCCTCGGTCGTCGCGCCGTAGGGCACATAGTCAAGAAGGCTCTGGGCAGTGCTCCTGATCACTGCAATGATGTCTGCGCCTGCCTTCGCCGCCGACTGAGCTTGCTCCACGTCCTCATAGATATTGCCTGTGGCGACGATGACGTAGATCAGCGGCTCTGTGCCGGGGTCGAGTTGCGACAGGTAGTCGCGTCGCTTGGCCACGTTCTCGCGTATGCGGCTTAAGGATGCGGTCACCGCGTCCGACACGGCCGACCGATCGCAGTCGCCGGCCGCAGGCCCAAAACCTGCGAGGTCCATCTGCCTGCAGGCGACCTTCTCCGCCACTTGCTGCGGCCTAAGCCCCGTAGACGCCACTGCCTGGGCGATGTAAGTTGCGATCCCGTCCGCGAGGAGCCCTGCCTTGTGTGCCGTGTCCACGACTACATTGGGCAGAGGCACTCCAGCATGGTCCACCCCGTCCACTCCCAGCAGACGGAGCACCGTCCGCTCACAAGTGGTCGTCGTCACGCCACGTACATGCTCCATGATCTGGTCCGCGATGCTGCCTGCACATTCCCTGCACCTATCTATCGTGCTGATGTCGAGATCAAGCTTCAAGCATGACACCTCCAGATGCCGAAAGCTCAGCCACCATGTCGAAGACCGGCAGTTCTCCGACTTGTTTCGATACTTCGATGAGGAGACCCGCGGGATCCAGCGTCGCCCCCGACGGCGACGATGGGTTGACACTGACAGCGGCTACGCGTGCCTTCCTGAGCACGGCTAGCTCCCCGCCGGCTGCCTCGAATGCCCTGACGCCGCGGTCGCCGACGGCGATTCTCGAAGGGTCGGCCGCCACCACTGTAAATGCCTCGCGCCCGGGTTGTGCAGAGTATTCGCGTAGGCGCGATGCGAGCGCCTCAAGCAGCCCGTCGCCGACTGCGCGCGCGCACACGAGCCCGGCGTCGCCCTGGCTCAGCATGGCAGCCACAAGGGATTCGCGCCCCAAAAGAGTGGTCCATGGCAGTGCCTCCGCTCGGCCGTCGAGGCGCATCACCGCGGATACGCCTGACTGTATCGCCTGCTCTGCGCGGCGCGCCACGCGCGGCGGCGGCATCGGCAGTGTGAACAGATGGACTGCCATACGGGTTGCCTCGGCGATTCCCTGGATATCGCCATCGAGCGCTGCCCCAGTGGCCAACACGAACGTCTGCACTACGTCGGGCGATGCGAGAAAAGTGCGACCTGCCGCGCCGTCCACGAGCACAAGCTCTGCCCCACATTCGCGCAGTTGGCCGATGGCCCGGACTAGATCGCTTGTGCGATTACATCCGATCACTTCCACCTGCCCCGACTCAAGTGCGCGGGCAATGACGATCTCGCCGGCCGCCGTATGGATGCCCAACCTCCGTACGACCTCAAGGCGGCATGATGTGCGTCCGATAGTGAAATCAGCCAGTGCGATCAGGGCCCCTTGGGGGACCTTGATGGGTGGCTTGGCAAGCCCAGTGATGGCGTCATATAGCTCGCCGTCTCTGCCGCCCGATGTTATGCCCACTGCCATATTGCGCGCTGCGGCAGCCCCGATCAGGGCGTTGAGCGTGGTGGTCTTCCCGCAGTTTTTGGCAAGGCCCACTACACCCACGCAATCGCCGCCGGCCAGTACGAGGTCAAGAAGAGTGCCTGCGAGCTCTCTCCCTCCTCGCAAGTCCCTTCGGTTCAAGATTCGACACCGTCCCGTCCATCACGGCCGCCACGCCGTCTGTAGCGAGATGGGGTTTCTCGGTGCAGATGCCGCACTCATGGCACTTGCTGATCTTGTCGTGCGGCTCGGCATAGGCGGTGATTACTCCTTCGTAGTTGCGCAGAATGACCTGGGTATCGGTCTGCGATATCAGGTACTGCGGCGCCACAGGTATCTTGCCGCCGCCTCCGGGCGCGTCGATTACGTAAGTGGGTACGGCAAACCCCGAGGTGTAGCCTCTGAGATTCTCGATGATCTCGATGCCTTTGCCCACGGACGTCCTGAAATGCTCGATCCCCATGGACAGGTCGCATTGATAGATGTAGTACGGACGCACTCTCATCTTGACCAGCTCGTGCACTAGCTTTTTCATAATGTGCGGGCAGTCGTTGACACCCTTCAGCAGGACGCTCTGGTTCCCTACGGGTATGCCCGCGTCAACCAGCGTCTCGCATGCGCGGCGCGACTCGAGGGTGATCTCTTTGGGATGATTGAAGTGCGTATTGAGCCAGATCGGGTGATACTTCTTGAGCATGGCGCAGAGCTCGCCGGTGATTCGCTGCGGCATCACCACCGGCGTCCTTGTTCCGATCCTGATGATCTCCACATGGGGTATGGCGCGAAGCTCGCGGATTATGAACTCCAATGCGTCGTCTGTCAAAGTCAATGGGTCTCCGCCTGAAATAAGAACATCCCGTACCTCGGGCGTATTCCGTATGTAGCGGATGCCCTCCATAATCTCGTCTCGCGATATCGCTCTGTCGGTATGGCCTGCGAACCTTCGCCTAGTGCAATGGCGGCAGTACATCGAACAGACAGAAGTCACCAGAAACAGAACGCGGTCAGGATATCTGTGTGTCACGTGAGGCACCGGAGAATCGACATCCTCATGAAGCGGGTCGTCCATGTCGGCCTCGCCCAGGTGGAGTTCTTGAACCACCGGAATGGCCTGTTTTCTCACGGGGCAGTCGGGATCGTCAGGATCGATGAGACTTGCGTAGTACGGCGTTATCGCCATGCGCAGCCTAGTCAGGCATTTCGCGACTCCCTCTTCCTCTTCGGAAGTGAGCGCGAGTACGCGTCTCAGCTGGTCAAGGTCTGTGATCCTGTTCTTAAGCTGCCATCGCCAGTCCTGCCACTCCTCGCTTGTGACATCCTCCCACATGCTCAAGACCTCCGCATCTATCTGGCATACAGCTCTTCGAAGAGCCGGCGCAGCTTGGGGCTTTCCCGCAGGGTCTCCAGGGCTATCTGCGCGTGCCCGCGCGTATATCCGTTTCCAACTAGCATCGTCACGTCATGGCCCACGCCCTCGGCGCCCAGTGCGGCCGCTGTGAAACTCGTTGCCATGCTGAAGAAGTAGACCAGCCCGCCCTCTTTGGTGCACAGGATAGAGGACATCTCAGTTCCCGGAATGTTCACGCAGTTGATCGTAACGTCCGCCAGTTTCCCATCGGTGGCGTCCTCGATCATGTGCAAGATATCCAGTGGACGGGTGGCGTCTCCCGCGAGCACCAGATCTGCGTATCCCAGCGACTCGGCCCTGGCACGGCTGGCGGCTGAGTGAGCCATGGCTATCACCTTCCCGGTGACTCCGGCGCGCTTACGCGCCTCATACATGCATAGCAACCCCGACTTGCCGCCGGCGCCGATAATGAGCACTGTGTCGCCTGGCTTGACTAGCTTGGCCGTTTGAGCCGGCGCGCCGGCCACGTCCAGAACGGCCAGCGAGAGGCTATCGGGCATGTCGTCAGGCAACTTGGCATATATTCCGCTCTCAAACAAGATGGCGTGCCCTTCGATATCTACCTGGTCAGTGTCTTGATGAACCTTGAGAATCCTGTTGATCACAAGGGGCGTGAGCGACAGCGACACCAACGTTGCGATGCGATCGCCCACCACCAGATCCGTCTTGGCGGCCAGCGCAGGGCCGACTTGCTCCACGGTGCCGATGAGCATGCCGCCCGACCCGGTTACCGGGTTGTGATGCTTGCCCCGGTTGGCTACGATGCCCATCATGATCTCGCCGATCCGGGCATCGTCGTACTCCGCCTCCTTCTTTATCTGGGTGAAACTTGCGGCGTCGATATTGAGGGTTTGCACACGAATCAGGATCTCATTGTCGCGGATCTCCATAGTGTTGTCGATTTTCCACGCTGCCTGCGGCATTACGCCGGCGGGTTCGATCACTCGATGTGTTCCATACTTGCACCCCGTGGGCATTTCACGAACCTCCCATCATGGCTTTCGCATAATGAGCCATGCAAGATGCGCGCCAGCGCGAAGCCCTGCTCTGCGTGGGTTGCGGAACATCGGGGCGTGCCGTGAATTGGGCACATGCCCAGCTATGGGCATGTCGGAGACGTCATACGGTGGAGGAAGTGATGTTGTAGCGTTTCAGCTTGTGCTGAAGTGTTTGGCGTGGGATGCCCAGCTGGCGCGCTGCGGCTGAGACGTTGCCTCCGCACGAGTTCATCGCGAAACGGAGCATGTTCTCTTCCATCTGCTGTAGTGTGGGAATGAGCCCGGCGCTGCCGGCCTCTGCTTCCGAATCCTTGTCAACGCCAACTCCGATGGCGCCCGGCGCGGCTGGATGGCTCCAGGCTTGTTCACCGAAATGCCCGATATGGGGCGGCAAATGCTCGACGCCGATGAGCGGTCCCTGCGACATCTGAACGGCTGCTTCCACAGCATGCTGCAGTTCGCGGACATTGCCGGGCCAGGCATGCTCCATGAAGACCTCCACTACCTGTCGAGAAACGCCTCGAACGCCCACACCGAACTGCGTGCTGTACTTCCTCACGAAATGGTGAGTGAGCGCTGGGATGTCCTCTCTGCGCTCCCTGAGCGGCGGTATCTCTATTATGATCACTCCAAGCCTATGGAAGAGATCGCGGCGGAGCAGACCTCGTTCTACGGCCCGAGATGGGTTGCAGGATATGGCTGAGATCACTCTGACGTCGATATGCCGCTCACTGGACTCCCCTATCCGCCTGAGCGTGCCTTCCTGCAGCACCCGGAGCAGCTTGGCCTGGAGCGACAGCGGCATAGCATCCACTTCATCGAGGAAAATGGTGCCGCGGTTGGCCACTTCGAACAGACCCAGGCGGTTCTGCGCGCCTGTAAATGCGCCTTTGGCGGTTCCAAACAGGATTCCCTCCAACAGAGTATCGGGAAGCGCCGCGCAGTTCTGCGCGATAAACGGTCGGTTCGCTCTGGATCCGGAATTGTGAATAGACTGGACAATAACTTCCTTGCCCGTTCCGGTCTCCCCTGCCACTATGATCGAGGAACTGCTGACGGCAGCACGTCTTGCGCACTCGATTACGTGCAACATGGACTCACTTGCGGCCACCACATCGCCGAAAGTGTATCGGGCCGTGCCCGCTTTCGGCAGGTGCAACTGCCCCTCCTGAACGTCTTCTGAGAGCAGCTGGGCTTGGAGGTCGACGATCCTTTCGGCCAGTGCCTTTACGAGCGTGACGTCTCGTGAGATCTCAATGGCCCCCACAAGCCTCGCGCCGCTGTAAATGGGGAGCGATGAGTTGACAGTGGTGATTGTGTCGCCTTTGAAGTTTCGGAATGTTTGCTGGCGCACGGGCGCAGGCCGACCTGTGCGCAAGACGGACAGCAGAGTGCTGGTATCCTCGGAGAGGGATGGAAACACGGATAGAATATGACGGCTGACGACTTCCGTCGGGTTGAGGTTGTCCAGATCTGCAGCCACCTTGTTGTAGAACACGGTGATGCCGCTGGTATCAACTATGTGTACGCCTTCATTGATGGAGTCTAGGACCACTCTGAGGTCTGCGCTCAGGTGCTCGAGGTCGATCACTGGTTCACGCACTGGCATTCACCTCCCGAGAGACGACGCTGTGCGCCCAAGTGTGGGCACCTGTCCGGATTATATCGTACATGGCCTACAATTGACAGCCGGGCCCACTCCACTTGAGAGTGACCCCGGCTGCCGGCGACTGTTTCGCAGAGGGCTACTCGTCGAAGGCGCTGTCCAGGATAGTCTGTATGAGCTGGTCGAATGAGATGCCTTCTGCTTTCGCGGCATCAGGCAGCAAGCTCACCGGTGTGAGCCCCGGCAACGTGTTGGCCTCAAGCACCCACACCTGACCAGACGGTTCGACAATCATGTCGACCCTGGAGTAGCCACGACATCTCAGAGCGAGATGAGCTTCGACTGCAAGCCGTTCACATTCTGCACGGGAGGTTTCAGGGATTCTCGCGGGCACTACATGCTCCGACTTGCCGGGCGTGTACTTGGAGTCCCAATCGTAGAACTCGTTTTTCGGAACGATCTCCAAAGCGGGAAGAGCTCGAGGAGTGCGCGTGCCCAGGACTCCCACTGTGACCTCGGTGCCTGCGACGTATTTTTCGATCAGTGCATCCGGATCGCTTCTGAAAGCCAGCTCCAGCGCATCGGCGAGAGCTGCGCCCTCCTTCACTATCGTGATGCCGACCGTCGACCCCTGCGATGAAGGCTTGACAACGCAGGGGAACCCCAGGCTACGAGCGCGCGCAAGCGCAGGCTCCGACGCATCGCTCCGGTTCACTGTGACGTAGGGCGGAGTGGGAATCTTGGCCGCTGCAAACAGTATTTTCGAGACGATTTTGTCCATCGCGACTGCGCTGGCCAGCACGCGCGAGCCCGTGTACGGAATCCCCAGCATCTCCAGGGTCCCCTGAATACAGCCGTCCTCTCCGTACCGCCCATGGAGCGCTATGAAGGCCGCGTCCGGCCTGGACTGGGCGAGCGCTGCTACACTGTATGCGGCCGGATCAATGATGATCACGTCGTGCCCGAGGCGGCGCAGAGCTGATTCGACCTGTGCCCCCGACATGAGCGAGATCGCGCGTTCACTCGATGAACCGCCCATGAGCAGAGCCACTTTCATTTTCCTATGTGTCAATGAATTCACCACCAGAATTTGCTTCGATATCATCTAGGCCACTGCCGGAATACTTCTCTGAAGACGGTGACCGTGGCGCGGTAGGCCAGAAGCGCGTAGACCATTCCGGCAACGAGCAGGAACCCGCGCGCCAAGGCGGCGTGCCGCCACCCGGGGTCGTCGGCTCTTGCCGACTTGGCCCAGACCACCGCCGCAATGATCGCCACTGCCAGTGCCGATGAGACAACCAAGTAGAGCCCCACAACGCATCACCGGTCTATCGTATGCAGGGCTATATGCGAATGTCCCAGCCGCTCAAGATGTCGTAAGCTGCATGGTCAGTCATGTCGAACTTCACGGGCGTTACCGAGATGGCGCCCGATCGCACCGCGTCCGTGTCGAGATCATCGCCGGGCATCGGCGCTTCGGGGTTACCGCACATCCAGTAGTAGACCTCGCCGCGTGGATCGACGCGACGTTCAAAGATGTTGGAGTAGCGCTGAATGCCCATCTTGGTAACGACTATTCTGCCCAATTCTGCGTTATCAGGAACATTGACGTTCAGCACCACTCCCGGCGGGAGCCCGCGGGACGCCACAAGTCGCGCCAAAGCCGCCCCTACCTCGGATGCCTGCCTGTAATCAGATGGGTCGTAAGAGGCCGTGGATACCGCAATCGCCGGTATCCCGGCCAGCGCCCCTTCGGCGGCGGCGGCCACCGTGCCGGAGTAGAGGATATCAGTTCCGAGGTTGGGCCCGCGATTCACGCCTGCCACAACTACGTGCGGACGCTCGGGCATGAGCTCTTCCAGGGCAAGCTTGACGCAGTCAGCAGGACTCCCGTCTACAGCCCAGGCCATCGCCGACGGCCAGAATGGCTCCGCGCGGCGGACTCTGAGAGGGGCCCGCATGGTCAGCGCGTGGCTGATGGCGCTGCGCTCCCGATCCGGCGCGCATACCCACACCTCGCTTGCAATGCCGCACACAGATTCGACTAGAGCCGCCAGCCCAGGCGCCGCTATGCCGTCGTCGTTGGAGACCAGGATTCGAATGATACGCTTACCCCCTTAGCGTCACCAGTTGTCGACTTCAGCCCTAAGAACACCCGACAGAGCCAGAACCCTTTGCAGAAGGTCGGCATGGGTTGCGCGATTTCCGACGGAGGCCGTGTTGTGCCCCATGACGATTTCTATCCGGACCATGGATTCGCCGCGTTCCAGGTTTATGTCGCTAGCGACGATGTTCATGCGCAGCTCGCCGACGATGGTCGCGATTTCGCCGAGCAGGCCAGGCCTATCGATTGCGGTGACCCGCAGCACGACATCTTTGTGCGGGAAGTACCGCTCCTCCAGCCGGTTGAGGAAGACCAGTACGAATTCGACCAGAGCAGTGGCGCCAATGGCCGGCCAAACCAGACCTGTGCCTGCAGCGAGTCCGATGCCCGCCGTAGTCCAAAGGCTGGCCGCTGTGGTAAGCCCCTTGATTGTGAGGCCCTCGTGCATTATCGTTCCGGCGCCCAAGAAGCCGATGCCGCTCACAATCTGGGCAGCCACTCTTGCCGGGTCGCGGAGCCCGCCGCCGGCGGGCCCGAACCCGTGTATTCCAACCATCGTGATCAGCGCGGATCCAAGGCAGACCAGAGAGTGGGTACGCAGCCCGGCCGACTTGCCCTGCCTTTCACGTTCGAGCCCTATAATTGCACCTAGCAAGGTGGCGATGACTAGCAGTCCCATATTACGCAAGAATAAGACCATCGCTCATTACCCCTCCGTGGTTTGGTCTAGCTGACGCCGATCTTGTGCGAGCGTTGTGACGAGCCGAGTATCTTGGCGGCAGTGGTGCGCACCAGTTCACGAGATTCCCGAAGGGCGACGACTACCGGCCCGATGGCATCATCCCCTGCGATCTCGCGCAGCGCCTGTATTGCCAACAGGCGAAGTTCTTCATTTTCCAAGCACACTGCCACAAGAGGTTCCACTGCACGTCGGTCGCCGGCCCACCGCAGGGCCTGAACTGCGCCCAGGCGCACTTCATGCGACTCATCGTCAAGACAGCCTATCAGTGCATCCACTGCCCTGTTGTCGCCTATCTTCCTCAGTGCCTCCACTGCTTCGTACCTGACCCCCGCATCGGCATCCGTGGTCAGGCTGACTAGGTGAGGCACCGCCTCACTCTCGCCCATGTCGCCGAGGAGCTTCGCCGCGCGTTTCCTCACCGTCGGCTCAGGCGAGAGCAGCTCTCTCTCAAGGGCAGGCCG
>Ga0255340_1001917_pt1 | contig 25762 bp, 20 predicted proteins | sample wastewater_treat_7_FD_192417 | JGI IMG/M metagenome (GOLD analysis project Ga0255340, IMG submission 192417) | Wastewater microbial communities from Lulu Island WWTP, Vancouver, Canada - plant10 | ecosystem: Engineered > WWTP > Wastewater > Unclassified | place: Canada: Vancouver, British... | reverse complement strand
CATGTTGCAGGGTGCCCTCTCGACCTCTTTTTAGCTCCAAATCCTGCTAAAAAGCACAATCATCTTCCTGTCCCCGTTCCTGTCCCCGTCCCTGTCCCTGTTGTTGGACCCTTCCCCCTGCCCCCCGCCCCTACACCATCCCCGCTTTTCCAGGACTACGACAACAACAATGTTTGAGATTTTTATTCAGGATCTGGGATGCAGAACTTCCAGGTGCAGAATTTTTGTGCGTCGGGAACGACGTCGCAGGTCTTTCCGTCTTTGCAGTCGGCGGCTGTTTCGCATAACAGGCCGGTGCCACCGCATTTTCTGGTGTCTTCGCAAACGCTCCAGGGTAATCCGCCGCAATCAGTATCAGATGTACAAGCCTTTTTGCCGGCGGGTAACTCACGGCAGGTAGATCTGTTAGGGCAGGCAATGCCGTGACAAGGGGTGGCGCAGATTGGGTCGGAATCGACTACGACTGCCTCTGTGATTTTTCGCCCTTCGAATTTTACACATGGGCCTTCGTAGCATGATGGATGATCACCCACCAAGCAGGTGTCAAAACAGTAAACCTCGCTTTCCCGGCATTGGTCTTGGCCAGCCTCAATTTGTGCTTTGCAGTCAGCAAGCATCTTTTCGGTCATGACACATGACTCAAAGTCCGGTGCAGGCTGACAGGCCACCAAAAACGAAAACGCGAAAACCAAAGCTAAAGCGCCAAAGCGAGTGATGGACACGTGCCACCTCCGAAACTGATACCCCGACATTGTATATTACAAACGTTTGACGTCAAGAATATCATGTGGAATTAAGCTGATTTCAAGGCGCTAATCAAGCGTTCAATATCTTTATCAGAGTTGTTTTCCGTGACCGCAATCAAAAGCCCGTCGGAAATGTTGAGAACCGTCTTATCCAAGGCAAGGCCTGGGACCAGTCCATCCTTGGATAGCGTTTCAACCACCTTGCTTGCAGGTTTGCCAAGGCTTACCACGAACTCGTTGAAAGTGGGACCGCTAAAGGCAATCTTTAATCCGGCAGAAACCAGCATATTCTTTACACGTTCAGCGCGGAAATGATTGAATTTAGCAAGCTTATAAAGCCCGGATTTGCCAAGCATTGACATGTGAATAGCCGACATTACGGCGCAAAGCCCCTCGTTTGAGCATATGTTCGAGGAGGCGCGCTCTCTGCGGATGTGCTGTTCTCGGGCGGCCAATGTCAAGGTGTAACAGGTGTTGCCCCTTGAATCAACGGTACGACCAATCAAACGACCAGGCATACCCCTGACGAAGGGCTGCTTGACTGCAAACATGCCAAGGTAAGGGCCGCCAAACGAAAGGGGTAGCCCCAGCGACTGTCCTTCACCTGCAGCGATATCGGCGCCCAAACTGCCTGGAGGCTCAATCAAACCAAAGGCCAGAGGCTCCGAGAAGGTGGCTATCGACAAGGCTCCGGCGTTATGAGCCAGCTCGGAGATTTTGCCAAAATCCTCAATCACCCCAAAAAAGTTGGGTGTTTGCGCGACAACTGCAGCGATTGTGTCATCAAGCAGACCACCAATCTTGGCAAAATCAATGGCGCCTGTCTCGTCAAATGGCGCCAGCACCAGATTCTCAGGCCCAACATACGATCCAACCACTTTTCGGTATTGGGGATGGACAGTGCTTGCAATCAAAATCTTATCGCGCCTAGTGTGCTTGATAGCCATCAAGCAACCTTCCGCCAGCGCCGTTGCGCCTTCGTACATGGATGCATTTGAAACATCCATCCCCAAAAGGCTGGCCACCATCGTCTGATACTCAAACTGGGCCATCAAAGTGCCCTGAGATAATTCAGGCTGGTAAGGTGTATAGGCGGTAAGGAATTCTCCACGTCCAACAAGATGATGCACAACCGATGGGACGTAGTGATTGTAGGCGCCTGCCCCCAAAAACGATGTGACGAGTTTGTTTTTAGCAGCCAAGTCACGCATGTGCGCTAGCACTTCCGGCTCGCTCATCGGTTCAGGCAGCTTAATCTGATCCTGCACCTTAAATCTTTCTGGGATAACGCCGAAAAGTTCATCAATGGAGGAAACCCCAATGACTTCAAGCATTTCAGCTATTTCAGTTTCTGTGTGTGGCGTAAAATCCATAAACCGCCCCCGTCTTTAATACAACTTACAAAAGTCCTATCAGGGCCAAGGACGCTGTGGAATATCGATGCTTTATTCGTCTTCCAAAGTACCGATGTATTCCTCGTAATCTTCGGCGGACATCAGATCTTCCAACTGACTCGCGTCTTCGATTTCGATGCGAAGCAGCCAGCCTTCTTCGTATGGGCCTGAATTGACCAAGCCAGCGTCGTCTTCCACGTCTTCGTTAATCTCAATGATTACACCAGCGACGGGGGACATAATTTCGCTGGAAGACTTTTGGCTGTCGATGTTTCCAACCGACTCGCCACGTTCTACTTCGTCGCCAACGCGTCTTAACTCAACGGCCACGATGTCGCCCAACTTGTCCTGGGCGTAATCAGTGATGCCGATGGTCACGATGTTGTCGCCTTCCTCTCTGACCCACTCATGACTTTCGGAGAATTTGTAATCCTTCGGGACCGACATTTTCTGCCTCCTAAATTTTAAAATTCCTACGAACCCGACCAACCAAATCACGGTCCTGTGGTCTTGGCATAACCTTATGCCTCGCGCTTGTAAAAGGGACCGGCTACCACAACTGCTGGTGCCCTGCGCAGCCCTTTGAGATCAATGTCGAATCTGGTGTCTGTTTTGGTGAAATCCACCGGAACATAACCCATTCCGACCGCGACCCCAGTACTTGGCGAGTTAGCACCGGAGGTTACAACCCCAATTTCATCGTCGCCGCTGAAAATCTTGTAACCCTGCCGGGCAATACCCTTGCCGTCGATCACAAAACCGACCAGCCGTCTTTTCAATCCAGCCTCTTTTTGGGCCACCAATGCGTTTTTACCTATAAAATCGCCTTTGTCAAACTTTACTGTCCAAGCAAGGCCAGCTTCAAGTGGATTGGTGGTCTCATCGATGTCATTACCATACAGGCTGTAACGCATTTCAAGACGTAAAGAATCCCTGGCGCCTAGGCCAATTGGGGCAATTTCGAGGTCCTCGCCCTTGGCGAGTAGTTCCTTCCACAGGTCGGATGCTACTTCGTTGGGGACGTAAACTTCACCGCCGGCTTCGCCTGTGTAACCAGTTGCTGCGACGATGCAATTGGCACCTTTATAGTCCAGCTCGATGAAGGAAAACGGTCGCAATTCAGCTGCCTTGGCCCCAAAAATTCGCGAAATCAGGGTGGGAGCCTTTGGCCCTTGAATGGCGATTTGGGCGTACAAATCAGACTGGTCGATGACCTCGCACTCACCATCAGCCTGTTTCACAAACCAGGCAAAATCCTTTTCCTTGTTAGAGGCATTTACACATGCAAGCCACTCGGTCTCACCGGTGCGATAAAAGATAACGTCATCGATGATGCCACCGTCGGGCAGCAACACTGGGCTATAGACTGCTCGCCCAACTTCACAAGCCATGTTGTTGGTGGTGACTTTTTGGACGATTTTTTCAGCGTTCGGTCCCCTAAAAAGAATCTGGCCCATGTGGCTGACATCAAATATGCCAACGTGGGTGCGAACTCTATGATGTTCTTTAATAATCCCCTCAAATTGGATAGGCATTGAGTATCCTGCAAAGGGAACCATCTTGCCACCAGCTTTGACGACATCATCGAAAAGGGCTGTCTTTTTGAGATCTCCTGTATGACTCATTTCTGCCTCCAACATCAAAGGCCCGTGCTTGGTAATATAGCAAGCGATCCAGCGGGTCAAGCAAAATTAACCGGAACTAGTATTCTGTAGTTCCTTGCCCGTGTAAAACCCATTAAAAGGGAAACGGCAACCCTCTGCGTGCACATGCTGCAATCACAGTATTGCGCATCAGATAGGCTATCGTCATTGGACCGACTCCTCCTGGAACAGGAGTTATGAACGACGCCTTCTTGGAGGCGCTTTCAAAGTCGACGTCTCCTGTGAGCTTGCCTTGGGCATTTCGATTCATGCCAACGTCGATGACTACGGCGCCTTCCTTAATCCAGTCACCTTGAATCATGTCCGCTCGCCCAATGGCGGCCACCAAAACGTCTGCTTCGGCGATTCGCGCAGGCAGATCCTGAGTTCTGGAGTGGCACACGGTCACGGTGGCGTGTCGTTGCAGTAAAAGGTGGGCCATGGGTTTGCCAACAATCAAGCTGCGCCCAACCACAACTGCGCGTTTGCCTTTCAGGTCTGTGCCTGTTTCATCAATCAAACGCAGGCATCCAGCCGGAGTACAGGCCAGCAGGCCTGGTCTATCAGAAACCAGCATCCCCAGATTCACAGGATGAAACCCGTCAACGTCTCTGGCGGGATCCTGAGCGTCCGTAATGCGATTCGTATCAATGTGAGGGGGTACAGGCAACTGCACAAGCACGCCGTCAACGCCTGCATGGCTGTTTAGGCTTGCCAACAGGGTAAGCACCTCAGACTCAGTCGCGTCCTGTGGAAGACGATGTGTAGTTGAAAGGATCCCAACTTCTGCCGCTGCACGCTCTTTATTGCGCACGTACACATGAGAAGCCGGGTCATCACCCACTAAAACAACATGCAGGCCGATCTCAACGCCGCGTTCCTTCAGTGATTCGACTGCCTGGGACACCTCTTGGCGGACCTTAGCCGCGATTGCCTTACCATCAATAATCTGCGCCATTAAACCCTCCCGAAAGTGACACCCGGATGTTATCGACTAAGACTGACCCGGTCAAGGTGCACTTTGTGCCAAAATGATCAACGCCGTGATCGCGAGCCTGAGACGCTAAACAGGCCGTGATTATCGGTTGTTGTGTTGCAGATCCCATTCACTTGTTTACAATTGCAGAGGATTTGCAACAAGACTGTGGCCGACTGCTTCAAATTTCGTAACAAAGTGGGGCTTGATGTGGCTATCGAAGCGCTACGAGAGGCGTGGCGGTTTGGCAAAGTCACCATTGACGAGCTGGTAGAAGCCGCCGAAGTCAACAGAGTAGCCAAAATCATACGCCCATATTTGGAGGCGATTGTATAAAGCAGGACAAGAAAAACGTCGGTCATTCAATCTTTCAACGTCTTCTTACAGCTGCACCAATTCGGCTTTATCGTGTTTTCGGGGATATCATCCGGCGGGATGGTGGTGAATGGCTCGTAAGAAAAATTCGAAAGCACAGGGCAAGTGGTTGTGGCTTAAGGTTACTGGTCTTGTGATGGTCATCGTGGCGGCCGTGGGGATATTGGTGGCTGCGGCTGTGGTTCAGGTGGTTGAAGCTGGCTTGCCTGAGGTTCCAAGCTTTCAAGAATATAGGGAGCGGGTTCCAAAGATTAGCAGGGTGTTTGCCAGCAACGGCTCTGTAATTGCAGAGTTTTTTGTTGAACGTCGAACGGTGTTGGATCCCAAGGATTGTCCCGAGAATGTTAAAAAGGCGATTTTGGCCGCAGAGGACGCAAAGTTCTATCAACACGCGGGGTTGTCTTATCTTGGCATCGCCAGGGCCATGTTGGTAAACATGTGGCGCGGCAAGATTTCACAGGGGGGCTCCACCATTACACAACAGGTGGTAAAGCAGGTTTTGCTTTCCTCTGAGCGTACCTATGAAAGAAAATTCAGAGAGCTGCTGTTGGCTAGGTTACTGGAAAAGAAACTGACAAAAGATGAAATTCTGTCGATTTATCTAAGCCATATCTATACGGGTCACGGCCAGTATGGCTTTGTAGAGGCAAGCAATTTCTATTTTGCCAAGCCTGTATCGTCCCTGAATTTGGCAGAGGCGGCTTTGCTTGCAGGAATTGTTGCTGGTCCTGAGGGTTATTCGCCAATTCGCAGGCAGGAAAAGGCGGCGCAGCGCCAACACTATGTGTTGGGCCAGTTGGCTGCAACTGGACTTGCAAGTGAGCAGGAGGTTGAGGAAGCTAGGAACACGCCTGTGAAAATCTATGGTGGAAGCCCACCCACGTTGGGGGTGGCGCCTTACTTTACAGATGCTGTGCGAAGGGAAGTGTTGCGCCTGTATGGCTCAGGTTCGTTGTTGAATGACGGCCTTACCGTTTACACGACGTTGGATTTGGAGGTGTCAGACGCTGTACAAAAGGCGGTTGATCAAGGGATTGTCGATCTTTACACCAGCAAAAGGACCCGAGATGGCGATGAGATAGCCGCCAAGCAAAAGGCTGGTGATCGGACGAAGGTAGATGATGACGAGGAGCCAGAAATTCCACCGCCTCCTCAGACTGTTTTGGCAAAGCCGGTTGCCTGTTTGGCTGATGGCAAAATCGAAGTTAAGGTTTCAGGTCGCAAGGCGTTCCTGAATCGAGCCAGTTTAAGGCGGCTGGCTCTGGCCAGGGGCGAGGATTTGGACAGTTTCTGCCCAAAACAGGATCTGTGGGTAAGCCTTTCCAGTGAAACCGTTCAAGAAGATGGCAGCAAAGTTTTGACAGTTAATGCTGAGATAGGCCCTCAAGTGGCTGCGGTTGTTTTAAACGCCAAGGATAAAAGCGTTTTGGCGCTGGTCGGGGGGGAGGACTTTACAAGCAGGCCCTTTAATAGGGCGGTGATGTCGAAAAGGCCGATTGGGTCGACGGTGAAGCCGTTTTTGTATGCCGCGGCGCTGGAAAACGGCGTCAACGCGTCAGACACCTTTGTAAATGACAGGATTTGTTTTCGTGGGGCCAAAGGTCGCAGCTGGTGCCCCAGAAATTACAGTGGGGGTTATGATGGGCGCACCTACGGGATTGGGGAGGCCTTGGCCAAATCAACCAACGTGATTGCGGTCAAGGTGCTGGGCCAGATTGGGGCAGGTCGCTTGGTGGATTTACTGTCGACGCTTGGAATTCCTGGGGCCCCGAAGGATTTGTCATTAGCGCTTGGCAGTGTGGAGGCTAGTCCTTTGGCTTTGACCAACGCCATGTCAATATTTGGAGCCAGAGGCAAATTTGATACCCCCCATATGATCGACACGGTCATCGATTCCAGTGGTCGCGTGTTGTTGCGACATGAACCAAGGCCATCTCAGCCAATTTCCAGGAAAACGGCTGCTTCTTTAAGGACTTTTCTGCGGCAGGTTGTAACTGAAGGGTCTGCAAAGGAACTAGCAGATTTACCTTACGATATATGGGGCAAAACTGGGACATCAAACAAGGCACGCGAGGCTTGGTTTGTTGGGGGTGAAAAAGAGATTGTGGCCAGTTTCTTGGTGGGATATGACGATAGAATGTCCATGAAAGGGGCCACTGGGGGCAACACGGCGGTACCATTTTTCAAGCTTTTTATGGAGTATTTTAAAGGCTTGAAATGACGTGCAAGGGGGCTAGCTAGGAGTTTTACGACCACCAACAATGTCCACGATCACCACGTTTGCGGCGGCCAAACCAAAGATCCCAGGCATTGGGGCTAGGCTTGGTAGGGGGCGTCTTATTCTGCCACGTCGGCCCTCATCTGCTGATTCGTCAGGCTCTTCCTGAAGCTCTGGTGGTACTTCCACAGCAGGCTGGGTCGACCATATCGCGATTGGGCCACTTTGAACTCCGCGTTTACGCAGCCGCTTTCTGACTAGGCGCGCCAAAGGGCAGCCATCTGTTTCAGATATGTCAGAAATCCGCAACAGCATTGGGTCTGTTCTATCCGCGGCGCCCATGGCTGACACCACTGGGATGTTTCGTGCAACACATGCTGCTAACAGCTCCACCTTCGAGTTCAGGCTGTCAATCGCGTCAACGCACCAATCCATTCCTTCGAGCACCGCATCAACCTGCGTGGCGTCAAAAAACACGCGCATTCCTTGGACGTTACAAGCTGGATTGATTGATTTGACCCGCTGTGCAGCAACATCAGCCTTGAAACAGCCCATGGTTTCTTTCAAAGCGTACAACTGTCGATTCAGGTTGCTTGGCTGCAAGTTGTCAAAGTCTACCAAGCGCAAAGTTCCAATCGCAGATCTGGCCAAGGCCTCAGTGGCAAAAGAACCAACGGCCCCTAAGCCAACAACGACGACCTTGGCGCCTTGAAGACGCTGTAATCCTTCATCACCCACTCTCATTCTGATTCGGCTGTAGGCCCCTTCGATTGGCGCGGGGTCAGGGTCAGGGGCAGGGTCAGGGTCAGGGGCAGGGTCAGGGGCGGGGACAGGGTCAGGGGCAGGGCGGGCCGAAACAGTTCCTAGGTTTGGGGCCAAACCCAGGTCAGCGCCAGTGGATTCGTCGTTCAATTCCTTCAAGACGCACGCTCCAATTCCAAATCAAACAATTGCATCGCATTATTTGTGGTCTGTTCAATTACTTTCGCAATGCTACAGTCATGCAGTTTTGCAAGCGCCACGGCAATTTCAGGCAAGTCACAAGGCTGCACTCTTCCTGCAGGGACGGACTCGGTTCCAATGTAGGGAGCATCTGTTTCCAACACAATGGTTTCCAGCGAAGTCGCCTTAACAGCGGCGCGAATTCTGACGGAACCAGGCCTAGTGATCGTGCCGCCAACTCCTCGATAATACCCAAGTTTGAACAGCTCATTTGAAAGCTCGGTGGAACCACCAAAAGCGTGCGCAACACCCAGATGTTTGCCTAAAGATTTAAGCACTTGCAGCGTTTCCGAAAACGCCTTTCTGACGTGGACGATGATCGGCAGCCCAGCGTCTTTGGCCAATTGCGCCTGAGCCAAAAACACCGCTTTTTGGACCTCGACATTAGCAGGCACAACAGCTTTATCCAAGCCAATTTCCCCAATGGCTGTGACATTTCCCTTGGAAATCAGTTCTTCAAGCCAACCCAATTCTTGCTTGATGTAGGCCTGCACATTGGTCGTGTCCACGCTTGCAGGTATCCAAGCGGGATGAATCCCCACTGCGGCAAAGGCCTTACCTGGCCATTGTTTAGCCACCTCCACCGCATCACACGAACTTTCACGATCCGCCGACGGGCAAACGAAGGCTGCCACTCCAACTTCATAAGCTCGTGCAATAACTCCAGAAATGTCGCTGTTTAATGGAATGTCCGTTAAATGGCAGTGGGTGTCGATCAGCATTATGGTTGGACACCCATGGCGCCACGTATCATCATATCCCCAGTTCCAACCCGCGTGTTTCCAAGGTCTGACACTGTGCCGTCCTGATTGAAACGCAACGAACGGATTCCCTCGACTTCTGCAATCAAAACCAGCCCTTTTAGAGCACCACGGGTAATCATATCTGTCGCGAAAGGCAGCTGCACCTTGCCATTCGCGCCCCAAGCAACAGGGCCATTGTTTGTAAAGGCAGGCGTAGCAGCTGGGTTGTAGCCCAAAACTATGACGTTATTGCCAAAGCCGCTTAGAACAATGGCGGCGTTGTTAAAGGGTGACGTCACAATTCCGACCGGGTCATTGATTGGGGAAATGACCTGTTTTCGTTGTAACGAATTTTGTCCAATTTCAACAACTGCAACTCGATTTGGAACGTTCTCATCATTGTAAACCTGGTTGTCGCCCAAAAGCATGAAGCGGCCGTCCATCGTCAAGGCTCCAGAAGCGATTTGGGCCACGTCGTCACCAAACGCGTTCGTGCCTGCCAGAAGTTTAGGCTCGTCGCCCCACGAAAGTACGAAGGCATCATCGCCCTCGGTAGAATCCAAAAGATCCATGGCGCTTACGAATGCTTTTCCTGGGAATTGTGGTGAAAAGAGCAGGTTCGAGACTATTTTTCCAGGTGCCACAAGCCCTTCATCCACGACACTGCCGTCGCAGTTCAGGCTAATCAAGTAAATGCCTCCGCCATGATTGCGCCACTGACTATTGATTACATAGAATCTGGACCCATCCCCAGCTGGAATTACACTTGATGCATATCCAAATCCACCAACGTATTCCTTTTCAATTACGGTTACTTCGTTTGTGTCCGAGATGCTGAAAACGACCAGTTTTCCTTGGTCTGTCGGCACTAAACCGTACTTACCATTAGGTGTAAAAACCACCTTACCATAGGAGCTGCGGGTCAGTTCAAAAAAGACCTCAGAGGCAGTAAGGCTTCCATCCGTATCCAAATCAAGAACCGTGTATCTATCAGATTGTTGCCCTTCAGGGCCGAATGGTAGGGCGACTACCACTTTTCTTACGTAGTCAGATGGTCCGGGTTCCCATTGGCATTCTGGGTCATCACCATTGCCATCGTCTTGGGTGGTCTCGTCGGGCGTAATTTCGTCTTGGGTGATTTCATCAGTTGTAACCTCATCTTGTCTAATGTCTTCTTCACCAATTTCATCTGGTGACGCGGTCTTATCATTGGGAGTATCAACACTTGGACGATCATCCGAAGTATCAAAGCTGTCAGCAACATCTTGCAAATTATCTGCAAAATAATTGATGTCCCTATCAGGCACAATAATTGAGTCATCTGTATAAGGCTTGTCTGTACCTGAGCATCCCGCCAAAGCACACGCGGCAACGGCAAACAACAGTATTCTTTTCATCTTACACTCCCAAAGGTCGGCGAATGATACCACGATTGTAGGCAAAGACTGTCTGGAAATAGCGACTTTCAATGTAATTTCAGCTATGAAGACAGCGCCAAAAGGGGTAAAAGCTTCTACGCGCATTTTTTGCCTGCAGTGGCTGGTAAAGAAGGGCGACTTGTGAAAAGCTATCAAGACCATTTTGGAGGGGTTTTAATCAAATGAGTACAAAAACCACCCTTAGAGACAGCGCCGCGATGCGGTGGCTTGTCTTGTTGTTACTGTCATTTGCGATGTTTTGCTCCTACATCTTCATGGACATCCTATCGCCAATCAAAGACCTCCTGGAAACAACCAGAGGCTGGGACTCGGTTGCTTTCGGCACCTATTCAGGCGCGGAGCCATTCCTAAATGTTTTCATCTTCTTTTTGATCATCGCCGGCATCATTTTGGACCGGATGGGCGTGCGATTTACCGCAGTCCTGTCTGGCGTGGTAATGCTCGTGGGTGCGGTTATCAACTGGTACGCAGTAACCGAGGCGTTCATGGGTTCCAGCCTAGAGGCGTGGTTTAACAATAATCTCAATTACATACCCATTTTTGACGAATTGGGCGTGTCCCCGTTCTACAAGGGAATGCCCGCATCAGCCAAATTCGCGGCTATTGGCTTCATGATCTTTGGCTCAGGCGTCGAGATGGCCGGTATCACCGTCTCCCGAGGAATCGTTAAATGGTTCAGAGGCCGTGAAATGGCCTTGGCTATGGGCGCGGAAATGGCGCTGGCCCGTTTGGGAGTCACCACTTGCATGATTTTCTCGCCAGTTTTCGCTCACATGGGGCCAAAACCTGACGTGTCGCGGTCGGTCGCATTTGGCGTCGTCTTGTTGATGATCGCCCTGATGATGTTCATCGTGTACTTCTTTATTGACCGCAAACTTGACGCTCAGACTGGCGAGGCTGAAGAAAAGGACGATCCCTTCAGAATTCGTGACCTTGGCAAAATCCTTACCAGCAGCGGCTTCTGGCTGGTGGCTTTGCTGTGCGTTTTATATTACTCCGCGATTTTCCCGTTCCAAAAGTACGCGGTCAACATGCTGCAATGCAATTTAACCTTTGAGGAGGTGGCCAAGGGCTCAATTTGGGGGTCCAGCTGGATTACCGTTGTCCAGTACGTTTTGTCGCTGGTTGTGGCCGCAACTGCGTTCATGAGCAACTTCAAAGAAGGTAAGATTCGGATTGCATTGCTGATTTCCGCCGTAGTTTTCCTGGTCGCCTTTTGCTTCTTTGCATACAAACGCCAGTCGGCCGAGTCCATCTTCGCGGTTTTCCCGCTTCTTGCAGTTGGCATTACCCCCATCATTGGCAAATATGTTGACCACAAAGGCAAGGCCGCGTCCATGTTGATGATCGGCTCGTTGCTGCTTATCGCTTGCCACTTGGCTTTTGCCTTCATACTGCCGCTGTTCAAGGGCAACAACGTCGGTGGCGTCATAATGGCGTTTGCCACCATATTGGTGCTTGGTGCGTCTTTTTCCTTGGTACCAGCATCTTTGTGGCCAAGCGTTCCAAAACTGGTTGACGCGAAGGTCATTGGATCCGCCTATGCATTGATTTTCTGGGTACAAAACATTGGTCTATGGCTGTTCCCGATGCTTATTGGCAGGATCCTGAAGGCGTCAAATCCAGACATCGAGCAGGCTTTAGCCGCCGGTGAGATCTCCGCACAGGAAGCCGCCGTGTCATACAACTACACCAACCCTCTGTTATTGTTGGCTTTCCTTGGTTTCTTGGCGCTGATTCTGGGATTCGTTTTGAAGGCCATTGATAAAAAGAAAGGCTACGGACTGGAACTACCCAATATCGTTCAATCCTAGCGTCTTGAGCGTGCAAGCCTAACTAACGCGCACACTCCAGCGACAAGATACGGCGTAACAACTATCAAAGTGAAACACGTCGCTTCCATGACTGTTAGTCCAACAAGTACAGGTAAAAGCAGTGAAATCAGGAAGAATATGCCTGTGATTGGCCAGTACCAGCCTTTTTTGGGACCGCGGCTCAAGATGAAAAACCAACCTAGGACAAGCAAGTTTGCGGCCAAACTTAGCAGTGAAAGCACCCCCAACCAAACCTGCCTACATCCGACAAAAATACTCCCCACATGTTGATTTGAGGCCATCGTAAAAGAACCAAAACAGAGACCCAACCAAAAATGACTGGAATTAAAGCTAAGACAAGGCGTGCGACAAGATTCCTCACTGGGCTTGCATCCATCTTTTTAAGAGTTGTGTTCAGCAAGCGTTTCAAAACGATGAACAAAACCCCATGCCCAATGACAAGGATGAAAAACACAATCCAGGTTGTTGTGAAGCCCTCGGATGGATGAGTTTTATCAGCTATTGTTCCTGTGTCGCTAATATACAGCCGGTCTACAATGTAGCCTAGTACCTCGCCCCCTCTGTTAAGCTGCTCAACTGCCAGGGCTTCAGCTGTCGATATGAATGTTGGCACAGACAAAACAAATAGGACTCTTTCGATTCGCCTGTTAGCTAAAGCGTCGAGGTCTTCCATCGAAGTGATTAGGCCGCCTGTATTTACCAGGGAAAACTCAAGGGTATATTTAGGGTAATGGGCTTTTCTGGTAGCTGTAAAGCTATCGCTAGGTTGAGAGTCGTCAATCATCACGACGGTTGTATAAAGGGCCGTCTCACTACGCAAAAAGCTGGGTCTGCGTTCGCGCCAAGATTTGTGAGAGCCTAGAATTGAGCTTGGATACGTTATCGAAGGAATGGCGCCCGGTCGATTGGTCAACGCCTGTACAAGTCGACTAGGTCTGTCAATCTGATATTTCTGGTCAACTGCTAAGGATCCATGGAATCTGGTATTTGGCAATACTTGCAGGTCACCCTCATAGCTTCTGGATAGTCCATCAAGTTGAGTAAAGTCGGGTCTTTTGGTTGATAACAGGTCAAAAAACAACATGCCAGCATCTAAAAGAAGCCATCGCTCATCTGAATGGCCGGCATCTAAAATCTTGGAATAGAGATAACTAAGGGTTTGAGCGTCTTCAGTTATAAAGACAAGCCGTTTCCCAGAATTTTCTAGGCCAATTCTGAGTTCTCGGTCTTTTAGAAGTTGTCTTGGATCAAGGTTACAAGCGCCATCCACGTGATACATGGCAAACACTGTAGGGTGCCTTGGGTCAATCAGGATGTCGTCTTCATTCAGGCCAAGCTTGCTTGCACTTGCACCTAGAACGGTGCAATCAGTGGCAAACGACTCCGAGTTTTCAGCTGGACCTAAGCTGTGAGGGGCATCAGGGACCATAAGGTGAAGCGCAATGAGACCGGCTACAGCTGCTGCAGGAATTAGTACGTAAAGCTTCTTATCTTTTGGCAACATCCTGTTTGAAGGCTCCTTAAAACGGCTGCGGCGATTCTAGCATGTTTGATTCAGCTTGCATTGCCAGGGGAGGAAAGTGCTTGACTTTTACACGCTATCACTTCAGAATCTGGCCCGTGCTGCGCCGCCTTAGCTCAGTTGGCAAGAGCACCTGACTGTGGATCAGGGGGTCATTGGTTCAAATCCAATAGGCGGTACCAACTGCTCCTAATCCTTCATGGTGATATATGAAACAACGCGGTTTGATTCCAAGGAAAGTCAAAGGTTTTCGCGATATTGACCCAGCTTTAAACGAGCAACGAAACCGACTTGTACAGGTCGCGTCAAAGGTCTATCGCAGTTATGGGTTTGAACACTGGGATTCACCAATCCTGGAGTACGCCGAGTGTCTGGGTAAGTATCTGCCTGACCAAGACACGGCGGATGAAGGCGTTTATTCCTTCAGAAATCCGGAACTGGAGCCAATTCTGGACATGAAGGGCAACGGCCTGAGGGATAGTTCAAACAACGTCCTGATGGATAACCATTTGTTGTCATTGCGTTATGACCTTACAGCCCCCCTTGCCAGGAAGTACGCTGAAGAGCTATGGACTGGGTCTGGTCAAACCAAAAGTCCAACGCTGTTTCGGCGGTATCAATATGGGCCTGTCTATCGTTTTGAGGCCAAGCTGGATCCTGGGCGTTATCGTGAGTTTTGGCAGATGGATTTTGACACGGTTGGCTCATCAGACGTCGCGTCCGATGCTGAAGCTTGCTGCATTTTGTCTGATACGCTGGAAGCGCTTGGCCTTGTCCGTGGCTCATATGAGATTCGTGTCAACACCAGGAATCTACACAAGGGGCTGTTTGAGAAGCTTGGAATTTCAGATGAGGGCGTTGCCCGCGATGTTTTAAGGGTCATCGACAAGTACGACAAGATTGGTGAGGCGGGGATCGCGGCTGAGCTTGGCGAGGGCAGGGTGGACCCGCTTTCAAAGGCCAAGATTCCAGGCCTTGGGATGCCGTTGGATCAGGTTCAGACCCTGGTTAATTACGTTCAATCTTGCATTGGCGTGCAAGGGCGCGAAAACGTGCTGGCCAGGTTGGCGCCGCTTTTGGGGGATACCCCGACTGGTCGTTTTGGCCTTGACGAGCTGCAAAGAATCCACGAGATCCTTAATGGCTTGGATTACTTGGATAATAGGGTGGTGTTTGATCCATCGATTGCTCGTGGGCTGGCTTATTACACAGGACCTGTCTTTGAGGCTGTGTCCAAGCTTGAGTATCGCGATGCCAGCGGCAAGGTGCGAGGCTTTGGCGCCATTTGTGGTGGTGGCCGCTACGATGGGTTGGTTGAAAAGCTGCTTGGAATCAAGGTGCCTGCGACTGGGGCATCAATCGGAGTCGACAGGCTGCTAGAACTGCTGCGCCAGACCCAGCAACTGGAGATTGCTGCAACTGGACCTGTGTTGATTTTGGTAATGGATCAACAGTACATGCTGGAATATCAAAAGTTTGCCAAGGAATTGCGGCAGGCTGGGATTGCGGCCGAGGTGTACTACGGCCAAAAGTCCAAGATGAAGGCTCAGATGTCCTACGCAGACCAAAGGCAGGCTCCAGTGGTTGTGATTGCTGGTGGTAATGAGTTTGAGCAGGGCACCGTGTCCGTCAAGGACCTACGTCGTGGCAAGGAATTATCGGACCAGATAACAGACCGCAGCCAGTGGTTGTCTGATAAACCAGCCCAAATGGAAGTGCCGCGAGCTGACCTTGTGGCGACTGTAAAGGGGATGCTGTCAGATTAAGCGCCCCTGTGAACTTAGGTAGTATTTGTGGAGGCCGCATGCTGATTCATCACGATCAAAAATACTCCTTGGAAGATGTTTTGGCTGTTGTGCTGGGTGAAGAGGTCGAGCTGGCACCTGAAACCAAACAGATGCTGGCTGAAAGGCGGGCGCAGATTGAAGCCTTTGTGACTGGTGATAAACCCTACTATGGCTTTAATCGCGGGTTTGGTCACAACGTTGACCAAGCTGTTGAAGTTGAATTAATTGAGGAACTGCAGGAAAACTTAATTAGATCACATGCTTGTGGCGTTGGCGAATATGCTCCAAAGGAAGTAATCCGGGCGACCATGTTTTTAAGGGCTGTTTCCTTGGCTCGCGGGCACAGTGGAGTGCGGCCTTTAATCGTGGAAAAGCTGATCGAGATGCTGAACAAGGGGGTAACTCCTTGTGTGCCTAGGCATGGTTCCGTTGGTGCCAGCGGTGATTTGGCGCCTTTGTCGCATATTGCGATGGTTTTAATCGAACCTAGTGGCGGCGATGAGGAGTTTGCCTGGATCCCTGGAGTTGAGGGGGCAATACCAGCTGGCGAGGCCATGGCTGCCGTTGGGATTTCGCGCATAAAACTGGAGGCAAAGGAAGGGTTGGCCTTTAACAATGGCACCACCTATTCGACTGCCCTTGGGGTTTTATCGACTTTGCTTGGGGAGAGGCTGCTTAAGACGGCTTCGATTGCCACGGCCATGTCGGCTCAGGTGCTTTTGGGGGCTGACACCCCTTATCGTGCGGACCTTCATGACTTGCGGCCTCATCCAGGCGCCAAGACTGTTGCGCGGTGGTTGACGGCCATGATGGCTGACTCTCCCATCAGAAACGCCCACAAAGACCACGAAGATGACGGAGAGGTTCAAGACCCCTACAGTATCAGATGTGCTGGTCAGATCCTGGGGGCGTGTCACGACCAGTTGAGTTTTGCCAGGAAGACGCTTGAGACAGAGCTTGCGAGTGTTACAGATAACCCATTGATTTTAAAGATGACGGCTGCGGATGCCGTCGATCAAGGGGTGGATTCGCGGTGGGTTGGCCAGTACGTTAACATCGTTTCAGGCGGCCATTTTCATGGGATGCCCGTGGCGTTTGCCATGTTTGGCGTAATGCAGGCCGTGGCTGTCATGGCTAGGCTTTCAAACATGCGCTGCGCCAGATATGTGGATGGGCGTCGCAACAAGGGCATGAACGAGGACCTGAAGTGGTTTGATGAGTGGCAGGACAGGCCACTGGATGCGATTTCTTCAGGCATGATGATCCCGGAATATGTGACAGCGTCTTTGACCAACGTGATTTGGGGTGCCAGCATGCCTTCGCACCTGATGTCGATATCCACTGATGCTGGCCAGGAGGATCACGTCAGCATGTCGGCCGGTCTTGGGGTGCGCTTGTGGGAGACGTTGCCTCGCTTGGCTGAGATTCTGGCCATTGAACTTGCATTTACCAATCAGGCGGCTGCGATTAGGGCCAGAAGTGGGGCTTTGCCTTCAAAGATCGCTCTGGACGTCGAGGCAAATGAGCAAGTGGCGGAGCTGAAACAAAAGCTTGAGGCAAAGGCCCAGGAATTGTTGAATGAAAACCTGCAAAACGAGCGCTTTGAAGTGTCCTGTGGTTTGGCGGTCAGCCATCTGATAGACGAGGATGGATTGAGGCTTAGTCCTTGTTGTGAGGCGCTTAAGGAGCGAATTTCCAGCATTTTTCCACCTGTTACAGTCGATAGATACATGTCCAGGCAGATTCGCCAATTGGCTGAGTTGGTTATGTCTGGGGATATTGTGAAGACTGTGGAGACGGCCCTTGGAAGGGGTTTGGGGTAGGGTGGCTGTGTTGATGCGGGGTGTGATGGGGTGGGAGCGGAGGCGGGGACTGGGGTTAGGTTGGGTGGCTTGGGTGGGGGTTAGGTGGGGTGGCTGGGGTGGGGACTGTAGACCCCAGGGGTGGGGACTCGAGACCCCAGGTGAAATTGTTGAAGCGTTCCCAATGGTTGTGCCTTTTTTGGCGCTTCAGGGGTGGGGACTCCAGACCCCACCCTACTGGTGTTTATCGTGTAGTCGCCGCGTTTGATAGAATCGGTCGCGTATAAAGTATCCAATCTATTTCAATGGTTATCAGGCCGTGTTAACAAAAAGCGCCTCTATCCAAAGGTTGGCACGCCATTCGCAATAGACAGATTCCGGCTTGGTTGTCTTTAACGGAGAGTTAACATGGAATCAAACGTCGAATCTGTCTCTGGCCTCGTACCTGTAGTTAAACGTCTTTCCAGGGGAATCGCGCCCACGGTCCGTTTCGAGACTGACCGAGAAGACATGATGCAAGAAGGGATGGTTGGCTTGCTGGAGGCTGCAAAACGCTACCAGGCGGACCGCGGCTGCTCGTTGCGAACTTTTTCAACCAAGCGGGCACGCGGTGCCATGTTGGATCATGTCCGTAGCTTGGTCCGCAGAAACCGTGAGGCCCCAGCCCACGCTACCATGGACAGCAAGGTCGACTGCCAATGGGCTCAAACCCCCAGAAGCCTTGAATCCAAAGTTGATATCATTCGATTTCGGCGCTTTTTGCGGGAGCATTGGTTCGTACTACCAAGACTGGAGCGAGAGGTCATCAGGCTGCGCTATTTTCAAGGTCTTTCCGTGCGCGATGCGGCTGCAGATTTGGGGACCAGCCCAGCGACCGTAGTCAGGGCAGAGCAAAGGGGGCTGGACATGCTCAGGGACGGGATGAAGAAAAAGAATGCTCAAAATCAGGATGCTGCGGCTGTAACATTGGAAGATGTCAAAGCTATTGCAGGTTGCCTCCAATCACGATGACGCCGGTATCAGTGCCGGCCTTCAAATCACCAATACGGAGAGCTGCTCCAGGTGGCAGGCCGGGCAAAACGCCATCCAACGGGATCTCGGGGATAGGGAACGAAAATGACTGATTTTCCAGGTTTTTCACCAGATCTGGGATCATTGGCAGCACCATGTCCAAGATGAAGTCTATTCCGGTGCCTTTGTTGTAGACCTCCATCTCCATGAATTGGATTTTCCCAGTCCTGATGCCAACTTCATTTCCAGATGCAAAGATCTCGGCCTCTAGCTCAAGCTGTAACCAGACGTCTAGGATGAAGCTAAATCCCATGGCAGTTCCTTGTAGATCAAGGAAAAGGTCACCAATCTGCAACTGCTGTTTGCCACTGCAGTCATCCAAGATCGGAGGCAGGTAAGCGTTGGGAATGATGACCAAATCATCAATAATTCCGCTGCCTCCAAGCGTTTCACCCAAGTCAAAACGCTGGTTAATCATTCCTGAACGCCAAAGCATGAAAAGGACCTCGTTGACCAAGTCAAGTCGAGCTCCAAACTGGATGCCTGGTTCAACGCCAAAATCAAAGACCTCTGGCTCAGGTGATGTCCCACCACAAGCGTCCCTGAGAATGGTGCCAAGTGGCTCATGCGGTACGTTGTGCTCGGTCAAGACGCCAAAGTTCAAGCCTAGGCGCCCGCCATCCTCAGTAAACTGAACCGACGACAGCGATAGGGCCAGATCCATGTCAACTGGCGGATTCCCCAACAGAGATGGGATCTGGACAGTAGTTTCGAGGTTTGCCATCTCCAGCAAATCGATAATTAAATCCGCAATAAACGGCACCACCAGTGGCTCCAACAGGTCAATCAAAGGCTGGGTGATAAAGTTGACTAGTGGGTTCAGTAAATAGTCACGAAGCAGGTCATTTAACCCACCAACCAGATTTGACAGATCATAGGTGCCAAGATCAAGTCCAAGCCCCGGGACTGTGCCCAAATCGATTATCAAACCGGTGATCGGATCAATCGAAACATCGGTAATTTCAAGTTGAAAATCGCGGCCTTCTACATAAAGATCGCCACCAACTGGCATGTCGATATCAAAGCTGACCTCAATTCCCAGACGGCCGATTCTTAAGGCCGACGAAGTCGTGGTGCTGGGATCCAGAAGCGGATAGGTTCTGCCAAGAGCCACGGCCCTAGCGTGGACGATGAACTCCAGATCCAGGGCTATTGAGGCGTCATCAAAGGCTAGACCCAAAGACAAGCCACCATCTCTGGTGTCGATTGAAACGTGGGGCACGCCCAAGTCAATTTCTTTAATGAAAACGTTGATCTCAAGGTCCCCTTGGATGCCCACCCCGAGCGTAGTCATGTTGATAACGTTAGGAATCGTGACTCCAAATGGCGGGATTCCTCCGATCAGTTCCACGACATTCAGGCCCAATAGCACTTCAAGTATCGTTGCAAAATCATTCAGTTGCGCAGGGTCATGATCCCCATCGTCCAAAGCCGTCTGGCCCAGAAAGGCCATCGCCGCTTCCCTAAAGCTGACGTCATGGATGGTTGCCTCAGGGCCGGCTTCAAGCCAGCCAGTAGAGTAGTAATATCCACGTGTTACAAAAGAGCTGTAGTTGAATTCATCCTTTGCAACGATCTTCAGACCATTCATGCCATGATCGCTGGCGACCTTGAGCTCGAAATAACCGTTTGGTTGCAGATTGGCCTTTTTGCCATTGACTGTAACTTCGGTGACTTCCGAGCCTGCAAGGTCTTCAACCATTCCATGAACCGTCAATTCAGGTGCGCCGTCGTGGGTGTAACCCCTGGGGGGAAATAGCTCAACAATCTTTGGCGGGGCCCAGTCAACCACAAGAATTCTGCTGTCTTCGATGTGTTCCCATGGCGCTGCTAGGACCACTTTAACCATATGACGTCCCATGGTGACTGTGCGCACTTTGTTAGGGGGCGTGAATTTCAGACCGGGCGTCGCCACCTGGTATTCATAGGCTACATCCTTGATAACATTATCGAATTGGTCATATACAGTGTGGCTTAAAGTGACCAAGGCGTCGTAGTCATATCTGGGTTTGTCAGGGCTGACCTTAAGTTCCACTCGGACTGGGTCTGCTGTGTCAACGGTTAGGACATCAGGCACTTTTTCGGTGTCTGTATTTGCTAGGGCGCAGGTGATTTCATAGGTGCCGGGGCGCGTTGTTGTGACTTGGTGGTCGATAACATCTACGCCATCAGGGGCGTTTACGTGGGTGGCAAGTCCTTCGATAAGATTTCCATAGGAGTCATAAACGGTGCAAGTCACATTTGCGAACTCTCCAGCCTTGATTCTTGCTGGGTCGACCTTGGTTATGACCTTGGCCGGGTCAGCTGGGATGACTGTGAACTGAGCAGGCGAATCGTCAGTGATTTCGTAATCCGGTGCAGAGCAGACAACCTCATAGGCACCGACTGTTGTTGCTAAGATTTGGTAATCTTCCAGCGTAGTTCCTTCGACTGGGCTTAAAGATACGGTCGTAGGTGTTTCAACCGGGGCGTCTCTTTCGTCGACCACTGGGCAAGTGACTAAAATGCTTTCTCCTGCCTTGATCTCGGTTTTGTCCAAGACAGTGTCGACTGTAGGCTCAAAACCGGGTAATAACCCACCCTTGCAGGCGACCAAGGAAAAAATAGGAATTATCAGTACTTTGGCCAAGTGCTGACGAATTAGCTGATGGATCATAATGCCCACTCCTAGAAATGGTCTGGGTATTGTACAGGTAAAAGCGAAAAGCTGCTAAGGGGGTGGCGGATAATTGGTGATTATTCTTGAGGGGTGCGGGATTGGGTTGGGCGGATTTTGGGAAGCCGTGGATACAGGTGGTGTTGGGGGTTGGGGTGGTGTGGGACTGGGAGAGAGGCTGGTTAGGGGGCGGCTGCGGGCTAGGGGGGTGGTGGGTAATTGATGATTTTGCGAATTGCGCGGTACAGTGGTTGCAGCCGTCGGTATAGCGGTTTGTAGACGTCTTGGTATAAGTCGTTGTATCTATTGGTTTCTGTTGGTGTGGGTTCGAAGGTCTGGCCGGTGGCGGTCATTGCTTTGGTGGCGGCTTGAAGTGTTGGATACAGGCCAGCTCCTGCGGCTCCAAGGATTGCGGCACCAAGGCCTGAGGCTTCCTCTGTTGAAGGGCGACTGGCCGCGATGCCAAACACATTGGCGGTAATATTCATGGCCAAGTCGCTTTTGGAGCCGCCACCACACATCACAAGCTTGGTGATGGGGATCTTGGTTCTGGCCTCGATGAGCTCGCGCCCGGCGCGCATTTCGTAGGCCAGTCCCTCCAGCAAGGCACGATACATATGGGGTTTCTTGTGGGCGGACCCAAAACCGATGATGGCACCCTTTGCTTCCGGTCCTGGGTGCACTAGGCCTGGTGTCCAATAAGGCTGAAGCGTCAGCCCAAGCGACCCTGGCGGGACCTTCATGGCAAGTTCTTCAAGTAATTGCTCGGGTTGCAGGCCACGTTCAGCCGCTTGTTGGCGCTCAAGTTGGGCGAATTGCTCCTTAAACCAAGTGACCATCCAAAAGCCTCTAAATACTTGATATTCAAGGTTATATCGGCCACGTTGGGCGCTTGGGTAGGGCGGCACCAGGCGCACTGGTTCAACATATTTTTCGGAGTCCACGTTTAGCGTGGCGGTGGTTCCATAGCCGATGCAGCCTTGATGAGGTTCAAGGCATCCTGAGCCCAGGACTTCGCAGGCCTTGTCAGAACCTCCAGCAATGACTGGTAGGCCGGCTGGGATGCCGGTGGCTTCGGCCGCTTGGGCGGTCACGGTGCCTAGCAATTCTCCGGGTGCCACCAAGTCTGGCAGTTGCTCCCTGGTGACTGCCAAGGCGTGCCACTTCCAATCCAGGGGTGATGCCCAGGCCAACTTCTTGAAATCAAAAGGCATATACCCAACGGTACATGCGACTGAATCACGCTTTTCCCCAGTCATCTGCAAGGTTATATAAGCAGACAGCAACAGGTATGAAGCGGTTTGGCGGGCGATTTCGGGCTGGTGCTCGGCGATCCAGTTGATTTCAGATTCGGCCTGAAAGCGCTTTACCACCCAAGCCGCCCCAGCCAGATTCAGCGCGGCCCGCCAATGCAAAGGCAATTGAGGCGGTTTACTACACCTGCGCTGGTCCAACCATACGATTGCAGGTCGCAGCGGTCGACCGTCTGCATCCAATGAAATCACGGTGTTGCGCTGGAAGGTCATACAAACGGCCGCAATCTGGTCAGGGGTGACTGTCCCAGTCTCCCAAAGCATTTTGCAAGCAACAACGACCCTGTCCCAAAAGTATTCAGGGTTTTGTTCAGCCCAGGCCAGCTCCGGAGCATGATAAGCAGGCTCATGTTTGGCCTGGCCCTTACCCAGCATGGTTCCATCCGCTAAAAAGGCAAGCGCCCTCGTGCTTTGGGTCCCAACGTCGATGGCCAAAATGATTTCCTTCATGGCAATTATCCCGAGGCAGGCAAAGCCATTGTAGGCGCAAAGCCGCGGGATGTGAATCCTGGGCACGGTTGGGAATCTGGGCAAGGTTGGGAATCTGGTTGCCACCCTCGTCGTTGCCATTATCCCCGCCGCAATTTATAATATTTGCCGCACGGCCTGTGCCTACCTTTGAAACTGGGGGTGTTCCGGTTTCGACGGGGGTGATGAGGGGCCGGGACGCACGTCCGGGGCCTGGACCCGGTAAGCAATCAGGACTTTACACAAAAGCCGAAGATAACTTCGCACTGGCGGCTTAGCTGTCACGTCTGACACGGCGGCGCCCGTAAACCGTTGAAGGCGCAAATTATTCGGGCTTGGTGATTATTGGGGCTTCTCGGCCCCCAATGGCACGACAACAAGTCGAGGGGTCTTGAGGAAGGGTGCCTGTGCTCGTCCACTCGGATGCTACAAAACACAAGGCTAAACGTGTAGTTGGACCGGTTTCGAGCACTTTCGGACGGGGGTTCGACTCCCCCCACCTCCACCATTTAGAAAAGACAAACCCGTCTCTCTGGGGTCATTCTCCGGGGTGACGGGTTTTCTTTTTCCCCTTGTTTATAAAGGGTTTGCGCCCGTTTCACATCTTTCCAAAGCACCTCTCCGCACCATCGATTCTCCCCATTTTCCAGCCTTTCTTTCTCTGTTTGGCCCCTGATTCTCTGTTTTCTCCGGACCAAGTCCGAAGCTCGTCCGGAAAGCTACATCCTTGATTGATATGGGTTTGCGGCTGGTTGCCGTTTTTGGCGGTTGTCTTAGGTCATCGCTCGATGCCGCAACCGGACGTTTTTTTCGAAATCACCCGCTTCGCCCATGAAAAGAAGTGTGGTCAACTCCGGTTTCCTGCCCCCCAAAAAAGAAGAAAAGCCGACGCTGATGGTCGGCTCTCTGGGGTGGTCTCCGGTCCGGTCGTCAGTCGGTGGCGAAGCCGAACTGGCGGCGCTGCTCGGCCCAGTCTTCGGGGAAGGTCTGGGTCAGCTTGGCCAGCGAGAGCCCGTTGGGTTCCTCGCCGTTGATCAGGGCTTCCACGATGTCGGGGGCCAGAGTCGTCAGCTTGAGGATGCGGGCCACATACGAGCCATCGACGTCGAGGGTACGGGCAAGCTCGCTGATGGACTTGATCTGGCTGGATTCGAGGATGTCGACCCAGGAAAAGGCCCTTCCCAACGCCTGGAGGACGGCCGACTGCACCGGCTCCTGCGCCCCGGGGATATCTCCATCCAGGGCCTGGGGAGCGATGACCGTCTTGCGGCCGCGCATGCGCCGGATCAGCATCGGGATGTGGATCTGCAGGTTGCCGTTGTCGGCAACGGTAATGGTCGGCTTCATTTTCATCGGCTTGCCCTCCGTTCAGTCACTTCGCATGCCAGACCGGCCAGCTCGGCGATGAGCGTTGTCAGCCCATTGGTACGCAGCTCCATGTCGATTCCGGTCTCGCGGATCTCGACCTTATCCACCAGGAGGCGGATGAGGCGATTCCGCTCCACCGGGAAAAGGTCTTCCCAGAAGCCCTCGACATTCTGGAAGGCCTCCGACACATCCTGTTCCGTAATGCTGTTCCCCTGGTAGGCTCTGCATCGCTCGCTTACGTGGGTCAGTTGTTTCGAGAGCTCGACCGCCTGGCGGTTAACCGTCGTCAGCATCTCGGTTTTGCCCGGCTGATCGCTGCCGGGTTTCATCAGTTCGAGTGCCTGCTCCCGCGCCTGCGACAACTCCATCTCGAGTTGGGCTTTCTGCTTGAATAACCGCTCCCGCTCAGCCTGCTCGATGTCCCGGGCCGCGAAGTAAGTCTTGGCCACCAGCGTCGGTGTTCGGAACACGGCGCTCAACTGCTCGATTACCGCCTGCTCGATGTCCCCGGCGGGAATCCGTTTGAGCGGGCACCGGCTCACGGTCCGCTTGCTGTCTTTCTGGCAGATGTAATAGGTGTAGTGGCGTCCGTTCTTGCGAGCGTAGGTCGGTCCCATCGAGCAGCCGCAGTGGCCGCAGCGGATGACGCCTTTCAGCGGGGCGACCATTTTGGTTCTGGCCATGGAAACCTTGACCGGTTTGTTGTCCTCCAGGATGGCCTGAACCTTGTCCCAGGTCGCCCGGTCAATAATCCCTTCGTGCTCACCGGGATAGCTGCGATCCCTGTGGGCGATCTCGCCGATATAGATCCGGTTGTTCAGCAGCCGGTAGATGTGGGCTGTGTTCCATTCGGAGCCCTCGCGCACCTTGCCTTTCTTGGTGGTCCAGGCCTTGGTGCGGTATCCCTGTTCGTTCAATTCCTGGCCCAGCTTCTTGGCCGAGCCGATCTGGATGAACCGGCGGAAGATGTACTGCACCGTCCTGGCTTCATCGGGATTGACCAGCAGCTTCTTGTTCTCCCTGTCGACGTCGTATCCGAGGATGGGTACGCCGCCGCAGTATTTCCCCCGGCGCTTGGCTGCCGCCACCTTGTCCCGGATACGTTCGGCGATGACCTCCCGCTCGTACTGGGCGAAGGTGATCAGGATGCCGAGAAACATCCGGCCAGTGGGATCGGTGGTGCTGAAGTGCTGGGTGACCGAGACGAAACTGACGCCCTTTTCATTGAAGAGGTCGATCATCTTCATGAAGTCCAGCAGCGAGCGGGACAGTCGGTCGACCTTGTAGACTACGATCACATCAACCTTCCCGGCGTCGATGTCCGCCAGCAGGCGGCGCAGCCCCGGACGCTCCATGTTCCCGCCCGAGAAACCACCATCGTCATAGCGATCCGGCAGAGCCGTC
>Ga0255340_1001911_pt1 | contig 25819 bp, 35 predicted proteins | sample wastewater_treat_7_FD_192417 | JGI IMG/M metagenome (GOLD analysis project Ga0255340, IMG submission 192417) | Wastewater microbial communities from Lulu Island WWTP, Vancouver, Canada - plant10 | ecosystem: Engineered > WWTP > Wastewater > Unclassified | place: Canada: Vancouver, British... | reverse complement strand
TCTCGTTGAGAAGAATCAGTGCGCCATCAACGACCGAAAGGTCATTCGGTCGAGTCACCTTTAACTCAATGGTCGTTGGCGTTGGGCGAGAGATGTCAAGTGTGAACTGACGTGCTTCCACCCATAGGTCATGGGTGGAACGTGCTGAAATATCTGATGCGCTCATTTGCGTCCTAAACTTAGAAGTTGTTTAGGTATTTATTGTTTCAAGGCAGATAAGTAAAGGTATGCAGTACACACTTCACACCTTCAGACCTACTGAAACAATCGACGCAGTGATTCGATTAAAGGGGCGTCACAATCTGACGCACTCGGACCTTATTCCGTTGCGGAAAGCATTCGATGATCTAAATGGATTGATCGTCCCTCGCCCTGGGATGACCTACAAAATTCCACTACCGTTTGATGCGACCGATGATTTCGGGAACATCGTGGACACTACGCCGAAGCTGGTCCACGATGCCGAGGGCAATCCGATCTACGTCTGATCCTACTTTTGTAGGACCTTCATAACGATTTTTGCGATGTTCGCAGCATCGTCAGCGCCATTGTGGTGTCGACCTTCTAGGGTTAACCCATAGTAGTTCAGCGCTCGTTCCATGCCCATCTCGCGATTCAAACCTTCACGAAGCGCCATCAACGTCTTCACATTGAAGTGACCTCGCATTTGCGCGAAACAGTTATCACGTCGATCGATGCCATAGAGATCTCGAAGACCTCCCCTTTGCCCGAGTTCAGATGAGAGTTTGACACGATCGTACTCACCGAAGCTGAACCATACATGATCCTTCGTAATGCCGTAGTCGCTCTCTATCGCCTTGAGGGTTGAGATCATGTCGGCACCTTCGTCCACATCTTGTTGTGTCCAACCGGTGAGTTGCGTACAGAACGGCGAGACTTGAGTGTAGAGTGGTTTGATCACGTACGAGCAAACGTTCTGAATGCCACGTTGCTTGTCAATTTCGCAAATGCCGATCTCAATGATCTCGTTCGGGCGATCGCCCTGCTCCTCGCGAGTTTCCCAACACGTGGATTCCACGTCTATGCAATATATTTTACTTAAATTAGCACCCATCAGGTTGCCTCCATATCAGGTTTTCAGATAAATAGACATGGAGGTAAGTTATGCCATATGTCTATCAATACATCGATTCTATCACACACCAACCGTTCTACATTGGAAAAGGAACAGGTTCACGAAAAGATGTTCACCTAAACGAAGCGAAGAAGGCTTTAGAAGGAAAGCTTCGCGGGCGGCATTCTTATTGTGTAAACAAGATCATCTCGCTGCTGCTCCAAGGGATCACACCAAAAATTGAAATTATCCAAGATGATCTTTCTCACAATGAGGCATTTAAGCTTGAAGAGACGCTGGTTAGAAAATATGGACGCAAAAATCTTGACGAAGGCGGGATTTTGACGAACAGGGCTGTTGGTGGGCTTGGCAGTAGCGGCTTCAAACAAACGCCAGAAATGATTGCTGCGATTATCGCAAGAAACAAAGCATCAAAAGGAAAATTAAAACCTGGTCTAAGTGCGTACATTGCAGCCAATCCAGAAAAGCATATTAGTCGAAGGCAGCTCGGAACGAAGCATACCGAAAGTCGACGAGAAGCTAATGCCAGAACCCAACGAGAAAAGCAAATTGGCGCTAAGATACTCACATTTATGAGCCCATATGGCGAAATCACCAGAACTCAAAATTGGCGTGAGTTCCTCATTAAGAACGGCTTGAGCTATAACCTCGTTAGAGGCAAGGGCAAAATCTATGTAAAGGGGCCGAACGCTGGGTGGTCAATGACCAACGAAGAATACGTGAATCGTTGATCATTGTTACTGCTAGCTAGGTCTCCTTAGGTTGAGACTTTTCGATTTCGGCGAGATACTCCGCCAACGCATTCATTTCGATGTTGAGTTGAAGTTGTTCAACAACCATTTTCTGCATGACTTGCCCGTGCAGCGCTGCCCATTGGGGGCGTGTTTGATAGCGCGACTGACGCAGTGTCAGTTCTTGAATCATTCGTCCAAGAAGAAAGCGGCGCTCTTCAAGCCACTGTAGTCGTTCGTTCGAAATGGGCAGCATCATAGTCCTTGTAGCGGTCTTTAAACCAGGTTGGGGTTTCGCGATTAGTCCAGCGAGCGATAGCTGCCTTCGGACCCAGGTAATAATTTTGGTAAGCAACAACGGCATCAGTATCCTTGAATTCATCTGGCATCGCCTGCGGGAACGAAGTCATTCTCCCGCTTTTCAGACGCGATGGAACGTGACTTAAAAATTTCCCAATTGACGAATACGTTTTGTGAATTTTACCATATCGATGGGTGTACTCGGCAGCTGTTTCTTGGAACAGCTGAAACAACCAATTGTAATTCTCGGTTGTCTCGCGCGCCCAGACGGCACATGGGTGATTGACGTGGGATGCGTTGTAGCACTTTCGGTTTTCAACAATCAGTTCGACAACGTCTACAGACGGCGAAGCGATCTCGTCAAGAAACAGTTCAGTTCGAAAATGGAGTCGCGGTTCCTCGCCTGGCAACTTCATAAACTTTTTGACCTTGTCCTTCATGCCGATTTTCGTCGACATTGTCGAACCATCAGCAAGAGACTCCACACGATAGATTGGGTCTTGATAATCAAATGTGACGAGCTTGCCGTCTAAGATGCGGTGTGCTGTTGAGAGCAGTTGGGCATACTCAATGACCATCTTGACCACGTGTCTATCGAGGTGCTGCTGCGCGGCAATGCGCGGGTCAGTGTCTAAGGCAAAGATGTTCATCGTGCCAGCTCAGTGAGTTTTATTCTGCTCGAGGAATGCGAGCTTTTTCTGAGCGCTCCAGATTTCATAGTCTTCGTGTGTTTCGAAGTTATCTGGGTTTGGCTTCGATATTTCCGCGATCGCGTGCTGAAGGTGCGTGATTATGTCTTGAATAATCTCGACCTGCTTTGCTTTTGGAAGATGAAACGCTTGTTGTGTCATAAGTTCATTATAACACAACCAGGTTGATTACGCTCGAATCAGCACTTCACCTGTTTGAGCATTTGTAAATGTAACAGAAAGATTGTTGGCGTCGATAAACGTCAGGTCTTGCGGCAGAATCATTTTGTACGAACCGCCGACATCAACAAACACCTGTGTCAAACCGATGAATGGCGACGCAAGATCAAGATTGTGCGTGATGGTCACTGGGACGCCTGCCGCTGCGACGAACGGAACCTTCGCTGTTACGTTTGAACCTGGGACAGCTGAAGCAAGAACCGTCCAACTTACTGGACTAGCGCTTGTACACAACTTGAATGTGTTCGTTACTGTATCAAACCAAGTTTGCCCAAGGTACGGATTGGCAGGACCTGTTGGATCTACAACGCCAGCAAAGTTCTGAGCGAGATCAATAAAGTTTTGCGCAAAGATTTCACCCCATGGAGTTCCGTTGCGACCAACGAGATCGATAGGGCGAGTTTCAAGCGTTACGCCAGGCGGAATGATTGTTGGAGAAGAATCACCAGCAATTGCGATAAGGTATGTGCTGACATTGACGACAGATCCGGTGTTGGTTGCGTCGGCAATATTTGCTGGCAGCGGAGCGTTAACAATCTCATTTACAAGAATGGAAGTCTGACCAGCAGAAAACAGACTCGGAACATTTGTGTCGCTTATAGAAGCGGTTGTGTAGACGGTGTATCGACCAGCGTAGGTCAGATTGTCAATGATGTCAAATGTCGTCGCTTTGATAAGGACGTAACCACTTGGTGCTGGATCGGTATATGCTGGGAGCGTTGCTCCAGAAAGTGGACCACGATAAAAAGCACCATTGAAGACCGACGTCTTGTCGCCTTCTGCCGGTTTGAGTGTGATGCGAGCAGGAACGCCGACGCCTCCCGAAGGAGCGATCTGAGCAATAGAATACGAATTTGCCATAAAAACCTATCTTGGAATGATTAGGTATTTATCTTGAAATCGTATTCCACTTGTTCAGCGTAGGTGAGGATAGCTCTTGATGAATTGTTCATTAGCACGATGCGAGCAGGCATCAAGAAACGGACATGAACTCATTATCAAAGTCGAGCAATCGTCGTGACTGAAGCACGAAGGAACCTGATTGAATACTGAAAGATCATCAGTCTTAAAGACCGTCATCTTCTTCCCATCATCCAAGTCTGCTGTATTCTGCTCTGCGACGCGCTGATGAATCTCATCGATCCTTTCGACCGGAAAGAATTCATCAGCACCACCCTCGTACTTTGCTGAACAACCGAGCAACTCTAAAGTCGTGTCGTCAAGGTTATATGAAAGATAGAGGATGCGAGGCATTAGTCAAATACTTTTGCGAACAGACCGACGTTATCAGCATGGGATGGGGCTGTCCAACCTGCTGGTTTGATCAGGTCTGGGAGACCAAGTGGGTTCGGACGATTTGCGTTGACACCTGGATTCTTCTCCATGTTCTTCTCGTGAACGCGTTCCCATGCTTCGTAAGCATCAACATCGAAGGCGTTGAGTGTGCCGATGGCAACAACGCACAGATCGATCAGCGCATCGACAGTGTCGTCAGCGCGGGATGCTGGTTTGGCATAGGAGTCTGACATACAGTCAAGCATTTCGTCGAGTTCTTCCTGAAGGAAGTCGATTCGAAACTTGAGGAATGTGCGCAGCTTTTTCTTGTCAAGAGTACGAATAACCTTGTTCACACCAAACTTGGTATGCATGTTGGCAATGTCTTGTACCCAATCTCCTTCAATGGTGAAGTCGATGTTTTCTGTTTTCTCTAAAGTCATGGATTGCTCCTTTGTTGATGGAGCATTCTTGTATTTTACCACTCGACGTTAAGTGGACGAACCTCAAATCAGGTTCAACTTCATCATTTCTTCAAGGGCTAAGGTCTCGCGCCCTTGAAGGTCATTGATGAGCCAGAAAAATCCCAACTCGCAATTAACACGCTCTTTAGTCGACGGCCGCAAAAGCGGTGGGTTTGTAATCTCTTGACCCTTGAACCTGGCTAATACGAATTCTCTATGGAACACATCGCCATCAAACTTATACAGCGCCCATACGAAAAGACCGGTGTGCTTGAACTGCTTTTCTTGCTCCGCCCTAGACACCGAGTACGATACCGTAGTAATTGGATTAGGGCCTATTTCAATATTTGTTCTCGACTTCGCGTCGACCATCATAGGCGTTTTGAGGTCTGGGCAGGCAATATCCCACCACTGATTATCTTTAGTCTCATCAGTCAAAATCACAGAAGTGAACTTGGACTGATGATCGGCGAGCGCAAATTCTAGAGCCTTGCCCTGAATAAAATTATCTTTAGGATCTTTGCTTATGGCCGCCAGCCGTTCTCTGGCAGTTGCCGGATCAAATGGGAGCACTTGCGGGAACAAGTGGAACGGCGTCATTTACTCAGAATCCACCAAGCGGCGAGAAAGATGCCAAGCGCAATCAGCAATGGGATCAACTTGACAACCACGTACGAGGAGCTGAGGATGAACAACAGCAATCCGAGGATCAGGAGAATTTTGAATGCTGTCATTTCACGCGCCGCTTAATCAATTCGATAGCTTGCCCAAGTGAAACACAGGATTCAGCTTCTCGGTCGTCAATCTCGATTCTGAATTCGTCTTCGAGCTCCATGACCACCTCAACAAGGTCCAGCGAGTCGTATCCAAGATCTTCAACGAACATTGCGTTCGGCGAGAGTTCTACGTTGTGAGCTAACCCAAGTTGCTCGATAACAATCATACGAACACGCGATGCGATGTCGTCCGGACGCTCTTCCTGAACGTTCGGTTCTTCAATAAACAACTCACGCCGGAACGTTGGTTTAGAGTCGTCGTAATCGTCTTCAGTTTTCTTGTCGCCAAATACTTCGTTGACAACCAGAACACGACCTGGATAATTCAACGCCACTTTTGAATTACCGCAATACACCCGCCCATTGTCAAGACGAGTTACCACAACAATCTCGATGTTTGTTGCGCGATCGGCAGACATCGCTCGAACCACCCTGTCGCCGAGTTTGATCTGACGCCCAAGAATGTCCTGGGGACCAGTGCTCATCCAATCGCTCTTTACTAATCGTTCAACCATTTTGTTTCTCCTGTGAATTAATTTCTTCGCATTTGCGCAACCTCAATTGCTGCCTCTTCATTAAAGATCGGTACCATATTCGACTTATGCATCGTTGCTATGCCGATGATCTTTGTTCCAGTGTATACCTTCGGTTCAGACTTACTTGTTGAACCGCCACCAGAATTGAGACTTGGGATACGCGGACCAGTGTCTCGCACAAAGTCACCGTCCTTCTTAGTTGCCAAAACCGGTTTTGGTTTGACAGCGAACAACGGTTTCGAATGCCGCTTCATCATCGCTTCCCATTCGGCAGCAAGTTGACGCGCCTTCGCCTTCGGGTTTGATCGTTGAACAAACTTGCTTGTCATAATTAGTCAAGCAGATTTAATGCCTTTGAAATGATTTTCGCATCTTCTGGTCTAGATACTACACCAAGCGAAACTGACCTATCATAGACCACAACATTCAAATGATGGTCCACATAGAAAAACCCAGCACCAAGAATCTCGGTGAAGTGATCTTTGAATTGCGAATGCGGAACGAAGTTTGAGAAGACAATAGCACCGAGGAAGGTCCCAATGCCAGTGTTGATTTCGCCTACGATGTATTTCGATGGATTCATTTGAAGAAGTCCTCCCATTTATATTTCCAAATGCCACGCTCGAGTTTCCGGCGATTGATCTGGACATTGAAATCATATCCATAGCGAACAGGTTTCGAATACAAATATCCTGCCTTGATTTCTTCAATGTGCCCGCAAGATGTTTGGACTTTGGCATACTTGTCGTTGTCATAGTAAATGACTGTGACGTGCCGAATAGGCGCTTCTTCGCCGGAGACGTCGCCAAGGGCGACCATCGGATAATCGGTATAGCAGGTGATATGTTTACAACGCTTCATAGCGAGTAGTATATCACAGATTTCCTGCCTTTTGAAATATTTTCTGGACCAGACAACATTTGAAGGTTGCTCTTGTGAGCGAGTACTTCAGGTGGAATGCCTTTATCAAAGCCATCGATGATCGACTGTTTATGATCAAGGTGAAATCCACTAGAACCCAGCGAACGTCTTAAGTTCAGCGGATTGATTTCAAGTTTGTATTTTCTGTAGGTTTGCTCGGTAAGGCGACGAACAGTTCGACGATACGCCTCCCACTCGGGTAGAAGATGATCTGGGACTCCGTTGTTCAAAGCAGAAATGCGAGTCGCTTCGGCAGTTCGTCTCTTTGACCCACAATGAGAACAAGGCGCAATTGTCGGATTAGCAGCGAGTTGTTTGGTGATGTTTCCGCCAGCCCAAGTCTGTTGTGTGCCGCAGATTGGGTGGAGGAAGGAGACACCGACCTTTCCGTACTTGTTGAATCCATCAAACACGACATTCTCGTGCCCAAGTGCCTCAAGTGCGACTTTGATTCGATCGCGAGAAACCTGATTGATCTTTGAATTGGCGCATTGAACACATCGTTCTGCTCTTGAGAACGTAAGCCGCGCTGACCCGCAATCGATACAAGTGACTTCAGCTTTCTTCACTTCGACTCTTCGCAGATGCGAGTGTTGCGATCATTGCTCGCCTCTTCCCACCGCACTTCGAACACGGGGCAGTATTCGGATCAATTTTCAATCGTTTGGTTATGTTTGACGCTTGCCACACTTGTTCTTCACCACAGACAGAATGTGTGAACGTGACTTGAACCTTACCGTTCTTGTCGAAGCCCCCATACACAACATTCGTGTGACCTAGAGTCTCAAGAAGTAATTTTGTTTGGGCGCGGACGTTGTCATATCGTGCAGTCATTTAGAAATAATAACACACGAAAAGCAGAAAAGGGAACCTAGTTTTAGGTTCCCTTTTAAAGGATCATTTCAACACAAGCCTTACGGCTTGTGATAAAATTAAGAGAAGGAAACGTTCTTGACTAATATGCGAGCATAGTAATCCGCAGAATTACCTAAAGAGGTAGCTGCTGATGTGAAAGTTGCCTTACCATAACGTGTCATCAGGGACACTGCTGGCATGAACGTGTTAGCGTCCATAACGATACCAGTGCTCATCAACGGAATGTATGGGCAGTAGAAGTAGCCAGAGTCGAGTTCAGATGAACCACCCTTGTAACCGATCAGGATGTCTTCGCCTTGTGCGTTAGCAGCGGAAGAACCTGTTGTACCGGACAAGAGATTGTAGTCATCATTCAGACCCCAGTTGTACGAGTAAACTTTCATTTGACCGTTCAGGGTACCGACGAGCTTGTTACCAGTTGGATCAGAGAATGAACCTGAAACAGCTGGAGCAAACACGGACTTAGATGCTGTCTGGAGCATGGAAGTGATCAGGTGACCACCAACGAGCCAGTTACCTGGTCCACGACGTGTCTTAGCACCGATCTCGTTAGCCATCTTGTTAACCAGAATGCCGAGGTGGGCATAACGATCGCCGAGGTAGTTAGGAGCGAAACCAGCAGTTGGAGCTGCGAAGTCGAACGTTGCTGTAGTAGAAGCCAGAGTCATCAGGTCTGTCAGGATTTCGTTGTCGATTTCGTGAGCGATCTGAGCGGACAGAGCAGCTGTCAGTTCTGACTCGAGGTCAAGACCGTGCTGGCTGTTCAAGTCCTGAGCAGCTTCCATAGTCCAACGAGCCTGAAGCTTGCGTGAACCAGCGGAGATTGTCTGCTTGAGAACGGAGAGGCGCATTGACTTACCGCCGAAGCCTTCATAATCAGCTGTAGCTGCTGGCGCACCGGCAGTTGTAGCAGCTGTGAGAGCTGGTGGATAGCCTGCTGTACCAACGTTAGCTGAAGAGTAGAAACGCTTCATCTTGCTGTTGTTAGCGAATGCTTCATCACCAACGGAGATGTCATTGCCTGTACCAGCAGCGTCAGCAGCTTCACCGAAGGCGAAACGCAGGGAGTAGACCAGACCGACTGGACCGGACATTGGCTGAACACCAACGAGGTCAGACGAAATCGTACCTGGGAGGATACGACGGATCATTGGGATTGTGATCTTTTGGAAGTTACCGATGTCGCCGGCAACGTTAGCTGTGGCTCCAGCAGTTTCCAAGAGGTATTGCTTTTGGTTCTCAAGCAATGTACCCATTACAGTTTTCTTTGAACCTTGAAGACCTTCGAGAAGGGCGTCTTTGGTTTCTTGCCAGTTTTCAATTAATTGCATTTAGTTTCTCCTAAGTTGGCAGGATTATTGAGCGATACCCGCGAGGCGCTTCAGGCTTGCCAGGTCAGAAGATGACTTGGATCCTTTAGCTGATTCCACAATGATAGCTGGCTCGCCAGTGATCACAGTAGTCTTTGATTCAGTAGCAGTAGCTTCAGTAACAACTTTTGCTGCTGGAGCAGCAACGTCTTCCTTCAGAATACGGCCAATGAAAAATTTGTACGATTCTTCCAAACGACCGGTTTCGATATTACGAAGTACCATTGCCATTTGTTCACGTTTCTTGCCTGTGAGCGGTGACAGAACTTGTTCCATCTTTGCTTCACGGACCATTGTGTTGAGCTTAGCTTCACGCTCAGCCAAAACTTTCTCAGCATCAGCCAATTTGGCTTCAGCAACAGTGAGTTTAGACTGGATAGCATCTTCGTCAACATAGGATGTACCGTATGTCTCTGCGAATGCTTCGAAGATCTTGCGGCCGAACTCATTCTGTTTTACAACAGCGAGGTCTTCCTTGAGTTCTTCCATTTCAGCTGTGAGGCGCATTTCAAAGAACTGATCGATCTTGTCAACAAGACCGTCTAGCTCTGTAGCTACTTCAGCAGCAAGCTTGTGCTTTTCTTCAACTAACTTCTCAGCGTATTCGGCTTCCAAATCACGGAAACGATCGATGTCGCCACGAAGTTCTGCGATTTCTTTTGTAAGCGCTTCAGCTACGAATGTGTCAACTTTGGTGATGAGCTCATCGCGCTCACCAGCCCACTGTTCTGCGAGCTCGAGACGAACTTGACCTGAAACTTCTTCACGGACCGTAGTCTTGAAGGTTTCAACCGAAGTTGTCCATTGCTCGGAGATTTCAGCTTTAGTTTCTTCGCTGAGGAGCTCGGATTGAAGCAATTTGTTCAAAATTTCATCCATTAAATTTCTCCTTGGTTTTAGAATCTCTTTCGAGCTTCCGTTTCTCCCAGACTTTCTTCATCCCTTCGCTCACTTTAGCATTTCGCTCAAATGAGTAGTTCTGCTTCATAGTCTTGCGGGTCTCTTTCATTCTCGATGATGCCGCCTTTCGTCGATCATCATTTTTCCAAGAAATTCTAAGTCCGGCTAATCTTTTTTCTTCGCTTGACTTTGAGTTGTTTCCATTCCAGCTAATTGGCTTGAAACGATTTGATTCTGAACCGCACCATCCTTGTGGGATGACACGATATTTGTCCCAATAAGAACCTGGAACAAAATTCGAAACATAATCATCGATTGCTGTTAACTTAGCAGCATCAAAACCTTCAAGGTAGGAAACTTCACCGTCAATAAAATAAAAAGTTGTTTCAGACATCGATTTTCTATTTAGCGAAATGCGCAAAAAAGGGCAAGAAATCCAAGTGATTTTGCCCTTTATGAGCTCTCAAGGAGAGCTTATTCTTGTGTTCCGAGATCAAGTTCTGAATCGTCAGTTGTTTCAACGGACTCAGTTGGTGCCATACCAGCAACTTGACGAGTCTTTGATACAAAGTAATCGTGCATAGTTACTGCTGCTTGTTCTTGTTTACCATTGATAATGTCTTGCAACATTGCCTTGAGTGTTTCTGCGTGGTCTGCCATAAAGTGGTCCTTTCGAATTGTTGATCGGCACACTTATTTACGGTTGCCAGGAGAGTGATTTTGATAGGTCGAAGACAATATCAATCGTTCTTAGCAATGTATAGACGTTATTTTCCTTTAGCGATTGCTTCGAGGAACAGCTTGACTTCTTTTCGGAAGTATGCTTGAGCTGCCTTGTCGTGAACAACGGATTCAGCGAGTGAAAGAATCTTCTTGTTACCCATTGCTTCTTGAACAACATTTGGATAAGCATCAGGCGCAGATGGTTGCGACACGATGTCTACTGTCACAAACGAAAAGTCAGTAACATTGCCAGACTCATTCACGTTACCAGTTCCGCGTGAGGAAACTCCAAGACGAACGCCGCCTTCGATAAGACCCTTAGCGATATTGCCTGATGGTGTGTTCAGCAATTTCATCTTGCCGATAGCGTTGTTTCCGTCCATGTAGATCTCTGTGATACAGTGGGAAACGTTTGCGAGATTGATCGACAGAACATCTGGGTGATTCAGCTCGCCTAGAATGTAGTGACCTTCTGAAATACGCTTAGCAGCAGTGTCAACGGCACGACTAATTTCGTCGAGCGGATAGTTACGTCCGTTGCCGTTCTTCAACGCAGCTTGCATCATAATGCCGTTCAGATAAAGATCTGTGCCCTTGCGCATTTCGCAAAGTTGTGCCGCAACTGGTGTTAGGTTTTCAGTAAGAAGTTTCATTTCAATCCTTTACGTGTCTTGACAGTATTTACATCAAGGTGCTTCCGGGGCAGGTGTTTCAGGCGGTGTTTCAGCGCCTACTTCTGCTTCCGGTTCAGTAGTCTGCGGTTCTTGGAAGAAGTTGCTAGAGTTGCCGATATCGGTCTCATCGCCAAGTCCAGAACTTGTTGGAGTCGTATCATCTTCAACATTCACCGCTTCACGATTTTCGTAAACTGACGGGTCATAAATCTGCTGAAGCGAAGGAACAACAGCGCTCTCAGAAATGCCACGCTCTTCCTTAAGCAGGACTTCATTCATCTGTAGCTCATCATCTGTCAAACCAAGGTAACGCTTGAGAATGAATCGACGAGCAAGATACTTGGTAGCTTCAATATTGTTGAACGAACCGATCAAGTCGGCATCAAGTGCTGCTTGACGATACAGTGCGAAGTTCGCTGGATCAGGTAGCTTTAGTTTGAAGATCTCATCGTCGATCTTGAGACCAACAACCTTCATATAGACCTTGAACTCTTGATCAAGAATTTCATCCAAACGGTCTTGGAGACGACGGATGAAGTTTGCGAATCGAAGTTCTTCGATGTAGGCAATACCTACTTTGCCATCGTTGTATTGAGCGCCAGCGCCATCGCCACCACCCATATACGATGTTGGAATGCGAAGACCACGGAAAATCTTGTCTTGGAAGTATTTCAACAACGTGGTGCCGAAATCTTCTGTTCCACCCGGAAGTGTTTCAACTCGTGACCCACGTCCTGATGCTGTGACTGGGAAGAACAGATCTTCTTGAATAGAAGTTGGATCGTACGCGCCGTCAACTGTGTCTTTACCACCAGCAGAAGTTGGTGATCGCTTTTGGCGAATCTCGTTCTTGATCTGCTCGAGGTATTGCTTAACGCGTTGTGGCGGCATGTTACCAGTGTCAACGTAGAACACGCGACGCTCTGGGGCACGAACGATACGATAGATGATAACAGCATCTTCGATCATCGCCATCTGACGATACACACGATAGATTGGTCGAAGGACTGAAGCGCCGAACGGCGCTGAATCGCCCATGTCGTCAGACATCGTAAAGTGAATCATCGCCGCCGCTGGAATAATATCGAGTTGTTCGCTGCGCGGATTGAATGGATTATTTTGACCAGTGCCTGGTTGCTTGATGTGATACGAAATCTTGTTGCCTTCGTTATCAATCTCGATTCCGTGAACTAACGATGGATCAACATAGATCCACTTCTTAGTATCGGAGGTCTTGCGAAAGAAGCAATCGCCGTACTTAACCAGTGTTCTAGCAATTTGGAACAGGCGCTTGTTGAAGTCTTGAAGTTCAGACCACTGTCGAACTGCCTGACGCAAGGTCACAGACGTCGAATCGGAAACATCTTGATTGTCTTCCTTTTGATACTCGATCAAGAACGGCAACTTGGTCTTGTCATCCTTATTTGTCATCTCTTCGGCAATAATGTCAAGACTTCGAGCGATGTCAATGTCGGCATCCATCGAGTTGTATTGCTTGTACGATTGCGAACGTGAACCAGGTCCACGAAGGACCTGTGAGTACCACTGAACAGACGACAAAGAAGAAAGATCAGTTGTGCGCGGATCGTATGCGTCCGTTGACAACGTCGTGTACATTTGCTTGCGCGACGCTGGAGTAATGATTCTCCAGTAATTCGAAAAGTTGCTCAATTTAGATCCTAAGATTATGTTTGTGCTAATACTTGCTTGACCATCTGTTGATTATCTGGCAATCGTGGCATTAGTGCCTGAGCACGTAGCAACTGACTTGACAGTTCAGTCTGAAGATTTTCAGCAGTCAACGATTGCTGTAATACCAAAAGGATCTGCGAAAGAATTTGCGCTGGATCCTGAGTAGACGATGGTTTAAACGCATTAGCTGCTACAGACTTTTGAGTTTCTGTAACCTCTTCCACTTCTTTTCTATTTACTGCCGCAGGATTGACAGAAGATTGAGCTTGGGTTGCTGGGCGCACAATCGGGGTGCTAACCGAAGATGAGGTAGAAGGTTCGAACTCACCAATAGGGTTGCCCATCGAATCAAACATCATTCCATGAGGAGTTGTCGAAGTCGCTGCGACTGTCGCCTTCATCGCGTTTGGCGCCGAGTAGGCAATGCCAGTATTGAGGACATTTGAACCAAGTGAACCTAATTGATTCACGGTGATAGTTTCTGACGCGGCAGAGGCGCGTCGTGCCTTGATCATCTCTTCGGTATTCTTCTTGGTTTCGTTAGCATTCTTTTCCGCTGCGCTTTCAGAACCGATCAATCCGCCAATCCACTTGCCTGCCCATCCGGTCATCATCGAGATCAACGGTGAAAAGATAAGTGACAGACCGCCCGTAAACGGCGCCAGGGCAGCTGAAATGCCTAGACCGATAGCACTACCGAGACCTTCGCCAATAGCACCGCCCTTGACCTTTCCTACGTCCCCGTCGCCAGCTTTAGCGATCTCAGCAGCATTCGAATAATCCATTGCTGACCCCATGATCATTCCTGCTGATCCTAGAACACCCAATGCCTTGCCGCCGACTGAAGCAATCTTGCCCCATTTGCCACCCTTGCCTTTAGGGTTGGTGCCCATGCCATTTGGGGCAGGTGGTCCAATGAAGTCTTTTGAGTTTGATGCGGCGATTCTGGCAGCAATAATGTTGCCAGCAATTGTTCCAATGGTTGTTCCAAGAACAGGTCCAAGACCGGTAATTGCCATTACGACAGACCCAATAGCACCGACAACGGCAACCGCGGCACCGGCAAGAGGGTTCAATGAGATGCCTTCAAAGATTTTCAGGAACTTACCAAGTGTCTGTTCAAGAGTATTGAGTGTCTTATTCAAATCTTTGTTAACAACGTCGCCAGAGTCTTTTGCTGCCTTGATAGCTGAAGCTGTGTCAAGATTAATCCCAGAAGACTTGATGAATTCTGAAATGGTATCCGCCTGATATTGAGAACCAGGTGATCCACTTTGCTGCATCTTCTCGATGCCGGTATTCACTGTACCAAGAAGGTCTTGATAGCGAATCTGCTCGTCGGCAGTTTTGTATTTGTTTAGCGACAGTTTTCGAAGTTCATCAATCTGTCCTGGATCCATGCCCAACAGTCCAGCTGCCTGCGTAAGACGACCAGCTTGCTGAAAGCGCTGTTTGACAGTAGATTTTCGTTGTTCAAGAATTGCTTGAGTATATCGATCCTGCTCTGCTGTTGAAAGATTCAGACTCTTCGCATATGCCATTTGCTGAAGCAATTCTGACTGTCGAGCACCACGTTCAGACGGTGCCAACGCTGAAATTTCTGTTCTAACTTGTGTGTCGGCGGCAAGCGCCTTCACCAAGGTCTCGAAACCTTCAGCGGTAATGTTCGTCGTCTTTCGCAGCTTAGCAAACACTGCCGACTGTTCGTTCATCGCATCAACAAGGCGACCTTGTGGAATGCCTAATGATGTTGAGGCAGACATCATTGATCCTGCCATCTTCACAGCATCAGCTCCGAAGATGCCGAACTTAGCTAAACTGTCTGTACCAATTTTTAGATTGCTTTGGAAATCAACAAAGCTACTCGCACGCGAGATAGCAATCATGTTGTCGTCCATGAACTTGGCATAGTCCTTGAGACTCATGCCAGCTTGAATAGCACCGCCATAAAGAGTGAACAACGAATCAGTTGTTCCATATCCACGAGCTGCCATTTCAGAGAAGGCGTCATTGACTGTCTTAACAGTCGCTCCGCCTAATTTCTTAAATGCCTTTCCGAGCTCGCCGAGTGACTTCATCATCTCATCAGAAAATCCAGTCTTCTTCTGGAATGCTTGCCCTGCCGCACCGCTAAATGTTGTTGCTGCTTTTTCTTCTTTGTCCTTTGGCGCCTTTGGAGAACCAGGCGCGGAACTCTTTGGAACGTATCCACGAACAGGTGCTTTAGATTTGCCGACACCCTTGACCCTGCCAACTGAGACACCGAGGGTCTTTGCGAAAACATTCAGTCCAATACTTGCTTTATCAACCTTTTGTGTCAACCACCCAAGTGACTTTGATGCGCTGCCCGCAGCATCTTGAAGCTTGTTGAAGTTCTTTGTTGTCGCTAAAACTGTTTGTTCAAGTTTTAGATTCTTTGTCGCCTTAATAGTCTGCTGACCTTTGTTGCGATTCTCTGTTCTTTTGATCCCATTTCGATCCGACCCGGCAATGCCACCAGAGGTCCGCTCCATGGTCTTGACCGCCTTCTCAAGGGCAGATACAATTGCCTTAGCAATTTCAGCAGAATCTCTAGGTTCAAGTGCCATAATTTCGATCTTTGGAAGTATGTATAAATACTCAATAAGTTGATAACTATTTATCGCATATGGAGAACTCATGGAAGTCAATACAAATATGAATCCGCTAATGGGCAAGATCAAATTGCCAGGTCGCACATTCCAGTTGCCGTCCCGCGGTGTCTTGTATAAAAACGGCGAAGTGGCAAATGCCGATGGTGAAGTCCACGTTCACGCCCTGTCCGCTCTTGCTGAAATCAATTTGAAAAATCCTGATTTGCTGTTCAATGGCAAGGCAATCGAAGCGGTATTTGCCGAATGTATTCCTGAAATCAAGAAGGCAACTGAACTCTACGGTCGCGACATTGATGCTATTATGTTCTTCCTTCGTCTGGTTACCTACGGTCCAGAGTTCATTGTGAACATCACGCACACCTGCGAGGGCGCAAAAGAGCACTCTTATTCTGTAAACATCGAAGAGCTAGTTCAGAAGATGGTCCCGCTTGATCCGACGACCGCAGCAGAAAAGTTCACAGTAGTCCTTCCAAATGGGCAGGTGGTTAAAGTTCACCCGATCAAGTTTAGTCACATGATCAAATTATTTCAGATGAATCTGAATAAGAAGGAATTTTCTGCTGATGACATCAAGTCAAATCTAGTCTTCAATCTGACAAGTGTCATTGAGTCCGTCGACGATATTACAAACCCAGCGCACATCGAAGAATGGGTACGCAGCATCAGCACACCATATCAGAATCGAATCACCGAGGCGATCGAGCGTACTAATGAATGGGGTCCGCAGCAGACCACTGTAATTAAGTGCCGTGACTGCGGTGAAGACATGACTGTTGAATTACCGCTGAACCCTATCTCTTTTTTCACAGAATGATCATGAGCGGGGATTCGAGCAGGATCTCCGAAATGATCAATTCACTAGGTTTAGACGTTAGAAATCTGCTCAAACAAGCTGTTCAATTAGCTTGGTTCTCTCGAGGTTCAATCCAATATGGGACTGCTCTCGGTATGTCTCCGCTCGAGCGCGACATCGCGATTGAGTTCGTGAACCAAAATATTGAAGATCAGAAGAAGAACCCAAATCCGGTGTATTGAAAGATCTGTCTGCTTTGGTATAAATAATTCCATATTAGCTTCAGTAGAATACCGCACATGAAAATTTTCCAGAGCACAGAGCTTTCGCGCGACCCTGTCGCGCAGATGGAAGCGACGACAAAGCAGTATGTCGACAATATGATCGTCAGTGGAGCGGTTGTTGGAGGTTTATTCTTTACGAACGTTTCACCAACAGGATCAGGAATTGTAGGCGGTAAGACCTACGTCCCAGGAACAACCCCAGCCTCAAAGGTTATTCTTACAGCCGCGTCAGATACTGACAACGTGACTGTTACTCTATTCGCCGAAGGCGGTAGCGCCTTTTATTCCCCGACAGTGACCATTGAAACGATCCCGCCGCAGGCAGGTGGACCGATTGTGGCATCGCTGATGGAAGACACATTTGACAAGCGTTCGTACATCGCATCTGCGGTACTAACAGGCGTCACTGTTGATACTATAGTAAATGCTGTTTCGTCGACAAATGCTTCGGCACAATGTACAATCACTCGTGCCCCAGTTGGACCGGCAATTGATGTTCTCGTCATTGGTGCTCTGCCTGGAACTCAAACTGAAGTGAAGGCCGGAGATATTCTGCCGATCAACGGACGCGCTCCAAACAGCGCTGTGTACGCAGAAATTATCGCTGGCGGTGCTACAGCATCAGTCACATCCATAACTCTTGGTGCCGCAGACTCGTATAGCCCAGGCTATAAATCATTGTCAGGCACCTTTGTCGTTGGAGCAGGAACAGGCGTTCAAAGCATTCAAGCACGGGCTCGTAATGCCCTCGGCACTTACGGCACGACAAATACTTCTGTCAATACAGTTGTGTTGAATCAGACTTATCCAACTATCGGTTCTCGTTTGATTAGCTACCCAGGTGTTCAAACGGCTCTAAAAGGTCTTGAGTCTGCTATCGTCACTGCGACCGTAACTAACTTCGACACGATCTTGTACACTGGCGTTAACGTGACTATCGCCGCACCATCGACATATTCTTCAAGCAAGACTGTTACTCGATCTGGCGGAACATATTCTGTCGGCGTTCAGAACTACACAATCACGGCAAACAAGGCTTCGAACAACGCGACGTCTACAGCATCATCAGCAATATCGATTGCTGACGTAGCGCCAACAGCGGCCATCACAATTTCAGGTAATCCTACTCGTCTGTTGTCATCACCAGCCGGAGTTGAATACACGATCGTTATTACCGCGACACAGCAACTTCAATCGCCTCCTGTGCTTGTTGCTTCTTCAGGCACGTTCCTTGGATCGTGGACTGGCAGCGGTACAACTTGGTCTCGAACATTGCGAATCTCTGATACGGATCTGAAAGGTGCTCAGTCATTCACTGGCTTGTCAATTACAGGCTTGTCAAGTATTACTGGCACAACGATTACCTCTGGCTCGACATACACCGTTGGTGGATTCATCAATCGCTCAGTGACGTTCCCAGCATTCGCTAGATACGCGCCGATTGGCACAAGTGTTCAGACAATTTCAAAGGTGGCTGCGTCGTATACTGGCGGAACAGTTCTCGCACGTCAGCCAAACACGTCAGATGTATTCCAAGGATTTACCATCGTGGATTCTGCTGGAAACTACGATCCATTTGGCGACCATCTGTTTATTTCAGATGCCGCATTTGCGGCTGCTAATACTTCTGGTACACTTCAACTTGATATTAGCGAGGCGGTGTAAGTATGTCCGCCTTTGAAAACTTCATCCAGATAGAATTACCAAAGCGTCCGTACCTTAATTCGGATGCTCCACAAGAATCGATCATGGTTCGACGTGGACCAGGTCCACGTCAGCTTGACAGCGTCGCTTTAGGCGAAGGTCAAGTTCTTGCGTTGGTTGGCGGTGTAGTTGTTGGGACCACAATCGCATCGCTCGGCGGATCTGTCAGAAGTGCCAAACTGGTAGTTTCAGTTCCAGCGGCGATTTGGACAATCGCACATGCGCTGAATTCCGACAATGCGATTATTCAGGTTGTTGATGGTGCCGGATTTGTGATCCAACCGGATGAAATTCAGATCGTCAACACCTCGACGATTACAATAAAATTCACATCGCCACAAGCTGGAACAGTTCGAGCGATCTTCCTCGACTAATTCCTTATTCAGCACCTAATGCTATATTATGAGCGTGTGATCTTGATGTTGAGCTCTGACATCAATCTAGGAATGTCTTTCAGATATTCTTCTGGGATGCCATCAATCCCGTCATGAACCATTATGCCGTGTTGTCCACACGATTCCCATATTGCGTATCGTGCTACACGTTCCCATTCAAAGTATGATGAGAACACTTTTTTCTGATTTACTCTTGACGGGTTTGTTTTAAGCAACCACGTACACACGGTCTTTCTTGCTGCCGAGTATTGATTGGAGATTCGTGCTAATCGTTTTCCAATCCTTGTTAGGTTGACAAGTGATACGTCGTCCGTGGTACTAATGACAAGATCAGCAGTAACAGAGAATGCTCTGCCTCCGGTCAAGATTGCTGGACTGATTCGACTGCCATTGGCGAGACTCATACACAACTTCTTGACGGTACCAAGATTCGTTTCGTTTAGCTCAAGTCCCAATACATCAGTACATAGCTCGGCACGCCACGCCTTCTTATCTTCTAACGATCTGATCAAGTCTGGATAGATTAGCGCAAGGAGTTTTGGTTGACTAGCTAACGCTAACCGGAGATTGTCAACAATGTATTGTGTGTATGCCGAATCAATATCGACACCGGCACCGAAGAGATCTTCTCGTAGCCAACTTGGCCAAGTCTCAACTGCTTGAACGGGCCAAGTTGAAGTGTCACGCATCTGAAGTTTGCCAGATGGTGCGAAATAAAAATTGTGCTCTTGGATCGAGAGGAGAAATTCTACAGGTGAATAGAGATCTAAACGACTCGTGTCGGCAAGTCGCTTCAGAATCTTTTCTTTGTTCTGCTGCTGAATATACACCTTGGAAACGATGCCAACATCTGGGCGTGGCGGCACTACGTACTTGAGACCTACCGCTGCTTTTGATGCTGCCTTATCGCCAAAGTTAGCAAGTGCCTTTGGCACAAGGATGCTGATGTCGTGATTGCCGTCACCGAAGTTGTACCCGAGTTGTCGAATCTCGAAGAAGTGATCCAACACTATTCTGTAGTCTTGAACCCAGTCCCTTAGCGACATCAGTCGCATCGGGATCTCGATCATACCAAGTGGCATTCCGCTGCTACTTGCTGTAGCATGGAGGTTGGCAAGATATAAAATCAGATCTTGCCGCTTTGCCATCGCGCCGTGGTGATGGCGCTGTTTATCCGGAAAGAAGTGCGCCCAGTGAAGTGGGTCCGAAAAATGCGGAGGTTGCTTGCTAGCAACCCGATAAAGCGTTGGTGTTGACATTCAGCAATTATACTGCTGAAGCACCCTTCTTCAACCCCTTCTTCAGGTATCGGATAATGCCGCGAAGACTGTCTTTTCGGTTCACCGCCGTGACTGCGTAGACGTGTTCTTTCATCTGATCGCCAACGAACTGGGACGAGGCGCTGTCAAGAGATACTGCGCCTGTGCCGCTGACAGAAACAGTTCCGGAACCCTGTGGAACTCGCACGCCATTAATATATGCGGCGGTTGGCATTTCGAAGCGCTTATGTTCTTGAGCAAGTAGTTCGCGATTGACAATCGTCTTTCCATTTTGGTCAAGAACCACTGCCATCCCTTTTGCTGCGGAGCGAAGCCGCTTTGCTTGTTTGCCGCTCATGATTTTTCCTGAAGGAGTTGTGGACCGCCGTTGCCGAGTGCCATCACTTCGGACAGACGATAGTACTTGCCGTCAAACATCACATGACCCTGCGCCGCTTCTGTTGTTTGTGACAATACTGGCAACGCTTGGCGTAGACGGGATTTTGTTGCTGCGTCTAATGCGGCAACTGATGCGTACTGAATTAACATAGAGAATCTCCTTAGAATTTACCTGAGTGTCTTGGGTTCAACATCGAGTCAAGCCAATCTGGAATGTATCCAAGCGCCTGACGGAAAAATAACACTTCCCACTTTGTCGCAGATGCTGTCCCAAGTTGACTTAACTTGGGACGAACAATAATGAATTTGACTTCGTCCGGATTGCGTAGTCCGCGAACAACAATCGGTTCATCTACGCCGGCAATATGAACCATTGTATCACTGCCTTTTCCTGTCTTCAATTCAAATGCCGGTTGAGGCAATTGAATGCTATGAATAGAGGATGGGTGTGGATGCGGCAGAGCGCGATTGCCCTTTGTTGTTTCACAAAACCTAATTACACTTTGAAGTAGCGCTTGATACGAGAAGTAATTCATGCTCCCCTGCTTAACCATCTGCTCAAGAGTTTCCTTTTCAGGTGCGCGATACGGGAGAGATGAAGATCGTTGGCGTGCGTTGTACGGACCTAAGAAATTTGAAAGTGCTTCGTGAGTTCTAAAGTGCTGTGCTACGACCGGAAGGAGGTCGCCGAATCCATGAGGACGCTCCGCGTCCAAACGCACGCTCCAGCGTGGAAGAGATGTTTCTGTCATTTGAGATGGTTGAGTTTATAAAGGTTTGACCCAAAAGTCTGGGTACTTCAGGAGTTCTTCGAACTCATAAATGTCGAGATGGCATTGATCGTTGTGAATCGTCAGCTTTGGTTTCACGAGTCCTTCCATTGTTCGTGTGAGGACCGCTACGAAGATTGGTGTGTGATTCCACTTGAATATTAAAACAGGGTCTCGCCCAATCTTTGCTGAGTCAACCACTGATTCGCCGAACCACTTGAATACGTTTGCCGAACCAGAAACCAGCGAAGTGAAATTGTCAGGCGTTGCGTAAGATTTACATTCAACAGAGAATCTGAATTGTTGCCCCACCGCCTGCTCATTAACTGGGACGACATCGGCATTGAACAGCTTCATTGTCTCTTCGCCCATCATTGCGCCGATGGTTGCGAAGTTCTTACCACCGATGCGAGCACCGGATCCAGGAGACTTAATAAAGTTGATAGGGAGCGCCGCTGATAGCGCCTTGGCGACTTTGGCTTCGAAACTACTACCTTTTGCCTTGCCGCCGCCTGGGCGCATCTTACGTTTTGGTTTTTGTTCTGTCATATGAGTTTGATTAATAGGATTGCGATGTCCTATTTACAAACCCTACTTGGGCATAAAATTGCCGTCGAAGTCTTTTGCTTTCTTAACCTCGTATACGAAGTTGCTACCGCTGATTTTGCGAATCATGTAGTCGCCTGTATTGAAGATCATCGACACACCATCGATGATCACCTTGATTGTGTCATCGGTATATTTGAATGCCTCGACCTCGTCGATGTCGCGGTATTGAGTGTATCCTTCGGCATCCGGCGTTTGCTTTGCGCGAACAGGCACGAATGATTTATCCAGATCGCTCTTTGAGAGTGTGGCGAACAATTTTCGTTTAGTACCATTGTCGATAGAAACTTCGAACTTGTCATTCACCTGTTTCACAAGATATGCGGTGTTCGAGATGTGAGTCTTTGCTTCACCCTTGTTTTCGCCCCACACATCTTCAGCGGATCGTGCTTCGATTGCTTCTTCACCTAGCTTTTGAACAGTGGCATTTCCGTAGTGGTGAACCTCGTTCTTGTCTCTTAATGCCTGCCCTTGATCAAACTTCCATTTGTCGCCTTTTGCCTTAATAGCGAGTTCTTTCTTAAGACCACGCAACGGCTTGCCATCATGCCCGCGAATGACTTCTGATTTTTTAGCATTAACGATTTCATTTAACTTCATTTTGTTTCCTTAACGGTGTAAGGTATTTATTATTACTCTACAAGGATCTCTACAAGGATCTCTATAAATATGTGTGTCGCGGGATTGCCGTCCCCACACTCTCTAAATCTGGAAGGAGATTCAGCAATGACTATTTATACACAACCATTTACCTACCTTGTAGGATGGTCTGAACACAAGACCTTTTACTATGGCGTCCGTTTCAAAATCGGGTGTGGTCCCTCAGACCTTTGGACATCTTACTTCACTAGCTCAAAGTATGTAAAAGACTTTCGGTTCAAGTTTGGCGAGCCAGACATCATCCAGATTCGAAAGGTCTTTGAGTCTATTGACGAAGCTCGTAATTGGGAGCACAAGGTCCTTCGTCGAATCAAAGTAGCAACCCGCCAAGACTTTTTGAATAAGACCGACAACAAATGTTGGCCTGACAACAGAGGTCTAAAACGATCAGAAGAATTCAAGAAACACTTATCTAGGCTTTTCAAAGGCAAGAAGCTAACAGAGGAACATAAGAGAAAGATCGCGATTGGTAATTCCGGGAAGAGACCCGCATCCTTTGGAGCTGCTGTTTCAGCCGGCATGGTAGGCGTAAAATACTCTAAAGACACAATCGAGAAAAGACGGTTAGCACAAATAGGCCTCAAAAGGTCTAAAGAGTTTTGTGATAGACTTCGTGAAGTAAATGCTATGTCTGTGAAGGTTGTTGATCCATCAGGAAACATTTACAAGTCATTAGCCGAAGCTAGTCAAGCTACAGGACTCCAAGCTAAGAAAATAGGAGTCCTGTCTAAGCGAAGCCAGCAAGGGTGGTCACGATTGTAACTAGTCTATCACGACAGAGCTGAAGCCATTTTCTTTTACGATTTTGAGATTCCTATCTAACCTCCCCTGTATTGACGGGTGATGACTGATGACGAATACACTTAGGTCTTCGTCGCGACTCTTCTCTTTCAGAATGCGAATGATGCTATCAATACCCTGCTGATCAAGGGCACCATCAAGTTCGTCAATCATTAGCAGATTAGTCTTGGCGTGGAGGTGATGAAGCACATCTCTAAAGGCAAGTGCCATCGCGGTGTTGACTCGCTTTTTCTCGCCTGCTGAAAGATTACCAAAGTCAAGTTCACGTCCGAACTCTGCCACGGTACACGACATATCGGCATCAAACTTAACCACGTGTGGCAATCCAAGCGCGTTGGTAAAGTAATTCAATCGACCATTGAGGAACGGAATGTTCTTGTTGATGATGCGACGACGAAGGAATGAATTCTTGTCAGTCAACAACTTCAGCAAGAACTGCTGATGATCCAGGCGACGACGAAGTTCATCGACCTTCAAGTAGTCGACCTTAACAGTAGATTCAGCATTCAACTTGTCATATGCTTCGATGTGTGGATTTGTTTCTTGTGTCAGACTATCTGCGCGCTTACGCAACTGAACAGCATTCTCTCGGGCTTCGAGAAGTTCGTCAAGTTCCAGATACTGAATGTTCTTGTCGACTGACGCGAGCAGTGTTTTCAGTTCGATAAGAGCAGCAGACATTTCGGTGACTAATGTCTCGACATCAAGGAGTTTTGATCCCTTTGAATCGATAGTCGAATCAACGATAGCCAATTTTGCTGGAGCATCAGCAAAGGCTTGCGAACAGTACGGGCACTTCGCGTCAGCAAGGTGCTCGTGCTCGGCCATCAACTTTGAAACATCGGTTGTGAGCTGTTGCTGATCTTTCTTCAGCGGCGACAGCTTAGCAGTAAGGGTAGAGATTTCTTCTTTTAAGCGAGCGCGTTCAGTGTGAAGTTTCTTCTCGGCATCAAAGTCGATCTGACCAACAAGCTCAAGTGTGCGTTCGATCTCTTGAATATTAGCAAGTCGAGTTTGCTCCCAGCGCTCAACACGAACCTTCGCTTCGTTGACGTGTTTCTTATGAAGCTCGACAGCGCCTTCTTGCTGCTTTGTAATTGCTTCGGCAACCTTAATGTCTTGCTCGGTTGTCTTGATCTTTTCTTTCAGCACAGTTGCCTTCTCGGACAACATAGTGATGTTGAAAAGTTCTTCAATCTGATTTCGTTGTTGGAACAACGGGAGTTGAAGGAACGCAGGCGAGTTGCCAGAGAAAATGATTGTCTTGGTGAAGAGTTCGTAGCTAATGCCAATGATGTCGACGAGCAAGGCGTCGCACTCGACAGCACCCTTACCTGGTGTAATGTCTTCGCCGTCTTTGGTGATCTCGATCTTGTACTCAGCACCGCGAGCGCGAAACACTTCGTACTCACATCCGTCTTTCTCGAAAGTCAAACGAACTTCCATCGAAGTGTTCTTCAATGCGTTGGTGGTGTTGACCAAACGTTGAAGTGTGATAGCATCAAACGCTTTGTTGTACAAGGCATAGCACAACGCGTTAATGATCGTTGTTTTGCCGGCGCCATTAGAACCACCTTGATCTAAGTTCTCGCCAGTTACAGTAACAGTCCCTTGCCCATTAAGGTCAATCACCGAAGGTGAGTTTCCAAAACTGAGAAAGTTCTTGATTGACAGTTCTTTGAAAATTAATGGTACGCTCATAGCTTCTTTCTGATACCTGCCAACACTTGGAGTTTTCGTTGGTCTTCTGTCCAAGTGACTTCTCGTTTAGACTTGTCGAATGTTGACATCACTTTGCCGATTACACCGCCAATAAAGAATAGCGGAGTGATCCAGTAAATGTGCCATCCGAATTTTGGATCTTTAATCACACTAACTCCTCGTACAATCGGATCAGCGCGGCTGGGTCAATAGTCGGCGATGGTGATACACCCTCGATGATGAGTTGACGAACAGTATTGTCGAGAGAACTTGTGTCCAACTCTGTTTCAAGTTCGAGACCTTCGCTCAACATTTCTTTTCGAGCCAATACATCTTCTTCAACAGAGAATTCACGAAGTTCAAATGTCTTGATCATCTCTTCGCGAAGTGCCTGAACATCGCTGTACCCGATGTCAGCATCAAGCAAACATCTCACACGACTCTTCGCTGGCCATCCCATCTCACCATCGAGAACTCGAGTCAGTTTAGTCTTGAAGAACAATGGGGCATTGTCCCAGTCGTGAAAATATATCTCATCATTCGCGACGTCG
>Ga0255340_1001905_pt1 | contig 25860 bp, 22 predicted proteins | sample wastewater_treat_7_FD_192417 | JGI IMG/M metagenome (GOLD analysis project Ga0255340, IMG submission 192417) | Wastewater microbial communities from Lulu Island WWTP, Vancouver, Canada - plant10 | ecosystem: Engineered > WWTP > Wastewater > Unclassified | place: Canada: Vancouver, British... | reverse complement strand
GATGCCCTTTTTCAACAGCACCAGGATTGTAACTGAAAGGGAAAACCAGTAAAAAAATAACTAACAGTATTTTTTTATAACGATTCAATTTTTTGATACTTTTCGGGATAAAAATAAAAAAAGTATTCCAACTGAATAGAAATTTTAAATTAAAAAATGTAAAAAAGTAAAAGACTTGATATTCCTGTATTTTTTGGGAATTGATGATTGCCTGAAATCATATTAAACCGGACAAGCATAATTCATAAAATTATGAATAACATTTCCACACTAATTAACTTACCTGTGAATAAAAAACTAAATTTGTATTTACTTAAATGATCTCATCTTGGTCCGAAAATCAATTATAGCAATAGTCCTGTTAACATACAGCTGGCTGCTTGCAGGACAAGAGACTATGATTGACACATCTGATTATCTGCCAAGCTTTTACTACGGAGCTCTCGAATACAACCTTATGATTGCATCATCAAAAGGATATGATAATGAGGTAATTAAACTCATCTCAAGGGGTGCCAGGATTGATACTGAAACTTTTGAAGGAGCTACACCTTTAATTTTTGCAATATCAAATGACCATGTTTCTGTAGTAAACATTCTTTTATCTCAGGGTGCAGACCCAAATAAGAGAACAAACAGCAGGGAGACACCCCTGATACTGGCAGCAAGAAGAAATAATGCTGAAATTGCCGAGATCCTTATAAGGAACGGGGCGGAAATAGATTATCAGGATATCTTTGGAGCTACAGCATTGCATTATGCATCAATTTACAACTATGACACTCTTACTGATCTCCTTTTGTATTATGATGCCAATGTGGATATTAAGACAAACGAAGGGACAACACCTTTAATGGCTGCTGTCTGGGCAGGGAATCTTGAAACGGCCTATTTACTTATGAACAACGGCAGCAACCTTGAAGCAAGAGATAAGAATGGCTTCACCCCTTTCCTGATAGCAGCGCAGAACGGAGATACTCTTTTAATGAATATTTTTCTTGAAAAGGGAGTCGACATTTACGAAAAGAACGTATATGGATGGGATGCCTTAAGCCTTACAATACGATCTAACCAGAAAGATGCAGCAGAGAATCTGCTGAAAAGAGGCAAAGCCTGGAACGACCCTGAAAGGGATGTTGTAAATCCATACAGTATCGCTGCAGTGTACCGCAGAAAAGAAATGATCCAGCTACTAAAAGAATCAAATCTCCCGGGAAACATTAAGCAGCAGTTCAATATACTTGAACTATCTCTTTCCTTCAGGTTCACCTCAAGGGATATTTATACCACATTTTCTGCTTCATTCAGGGAACCACTTACTGATATCGGCCTCACTGCAGGTTTTGACACCAAACCTTTCCCAACAAGAGTACTTATAAAACAATCAGATAATTTGTATTACCAGTATCTTGATAAAACATCATTTGCCTATTTAGGAATACAAAAGGATTTTGCTTTGACAGATAAGCTTTCCGGAAATAATTTCTGTTTAACAACTTCCTTGAATACAGGATACTATTTTGGCGATACATTCAGGGGTAGTAAGAATGGGCCGAAAGGAAAAATGAAGATAGTACCTGCTGCAAGCCTTAAGTTGGTTATGAACAGATTTTCATTTTACGCTGGTGCAGAATTCATGACTTCTGATTTTTATAAAATCGGACCTGTATGGTACCGGACAGGTTGTTTATTCAGTTTCCAGTTTAATAATATAAAAGCACCTATAAAAACAATCAGATGGTATTGAAAAAACATATTGGAATTATCTTTAAGCCACTTATATTCATATTACTGGCAATAAGCTTCTCATGTGAAGAACTACCTTATTATTTTGTCAATTGTGAAGATAATACTTGTACAATAAACAAACCTGTTAATACTGAACTTAGAATTGAACTTGACAAGACAGGAACTATTGTGCTTGTTGATATTTATGAAGGTGTTGTTGAAGACAGTATACTTTATGATTCATTCTATACAAGGTCTTCCTCTATCTACCGTACCGTAGCCTTGAATAAAACCTATACTATTACTGCCACATATATATATATGATGACATTAGCTATGTGTCAATTAATTCCATAAGACCTTCGGTAAGGTTTGTAAAAGATATGTGTGAAGAACCCTGCTACCATGTTTATAATAAGGTTGTCAATCTAAGGCTGAAGTATACGGAATAGACTTCCTGCAGGCATAATAACTTACCTTCCCGTACGGAGAAAACAGGCATGGATCCAATGTCTTTCTATCATTGTGACATTACACCATTATTCATATCTTTACTGGTTATAAATCATTTCAAATATGACAACTTCATTCTTCGATTCAGACATTTTTACGCTGGGTATTATACCGGTATTGATATTTTTAGCCCGAATTTGTGATGTATCAATAGGTACAATACGTATAATCTTTGTCTCTAAAGGGAACAAGAAAATTGCACCAATACTTGGATTCTTTGAGGTGCTTATCTGGATAACAGCTATTAGCAAGATAATGCAGAATCTTGATAACTACGTTAATTATTTTGCATATGCAGCTGGTTTTGCTACAGGTAATTTTGTCGGTATGATGATTGAGGAAAAACTTGCAATGGGAATCCAGATGATTAGGATAATTACTCATCAAAGCGGGATTGAACTTGCACAAAGCATCAACAAAAAAGGATACGGAGCTACCTGCGTTGAAGCACAGGGAGCAAAGGAGAAAGTACATCTCATCTATTCAATAGTTCAGCGTCAGGAGCTGGACAAGGTCATAGAGATAATAAACTCTGTAAACCCAAAGGCATTTTATACTATTGAAGATGTAAAAACCGTGAACGAAGGGATCTTCGTACCAAGCAAAGAAAAGTATATCTTTCCGTTCACACTTATTTTAAAGCAATGGAGAAAGGGAAAATGAAAAATTAATGGTAAAAAACTCTTATTATATGTAATATGGAAAACATCAAAGAACACCCCTTATATAAAAAATATACTCTCGACAGCGTAATGAGTTCATTATGGGAATTTTATAAAAAGAATTTCCTTGTGCTCTTCCTGACATCATTTTTCCTTTTTATCATAACCCATCTGCTGATGCTGAAATTCAACCTGACAGAACTGCAAAACTATTCAGATCCGATGGAAGTACTTGAAAATTTAAGAGAAATGATAGTTCCAATTATAATAATTTCAATTATAAGCCTTTACGTCACAACAGTATTGCAGTATTATGTTATCTGCAAACCTATCGACAACGATACAACTATTTTGTCATCAACATACAAATCACTCAAATATTTCATTCCCTATCTGATAATAATTATACTTCTTTCATTCTTCGGATCATTTGCCCTCGCTCTGGGCTTACTCGTTTTTATTGTAGGGATATTCTTTGCAGCAATATATATTGCCACCCTGTATTTATTTTTCCTGCCGGTTCTTATTGTTGAGGGCACTGATATAGGACATGCAATAGGCCGAACCTTTTCTCTTGTTCATAAAAGATTCTGGGTCAATATCGGATGGGTGGCTGTTTTTATAGTAATTATAATGGTTATCTCAGTGATCTTATCAGGGATAATACTTATACCCTTCTCAGGAAACTTTTTAAAGATAATAGCCAATCCGGAAGAAGCTTCAAGCATCATGACTTTTGCTTCAAACCCGCTTTATATAGTTTTGTCAGCAGCAGCAAATGCCTTGTGTCTGCCTGCACTGCCAATATTCTCATCAATACTTTATTTCCACGGGAGAGCGATGGATGAAGAGATAACTGATCCCTGATCTTGTTTTCGTCTTTTAGATATCTGACACAGAAGTGTATCAATTGCCTGTGGCAGAGAAAGAAAAAATCTGCTTCCTCAACTACTTGTGTGAATATGCCACAGGATTATTTTACAACTATTTCTTGAAAGATTGATTAGTTATTTCTATTTTCGTATTTGTTCAAAATTCTTACTCTCATTACCCCTGATAATCTTTTCACTTTTGAGACAAACAACCTGATTATGAAGACATTTATTAACGATGATTTTCTTCTTGGGAACAAGACTGCAAGGAGTTTGTATCATCAATATGCCGGACATCAGCCAATAATTGATTTTCATTGTCATCTCTCGCCGCAGATGATCGCAGATGACAGGCAGTTTGAAAATCTCACGCAGGCATGGCTCGAAGGCGATCATTATAAATGGCGTGCCATGAGAACCAATGGCATTGATGAAAAATACTGCACAGGCATAGCATCTGACAAGGATAAATTTAAAAAATGGGCAGAAACAGTGCCTTTTGCCATAGGAAATCCCCTTTACCACTGGACACATCTTGAGCTTGCAAGGTACTTTGGTATATTTGATCTTCTCTCTCCCGCAACTGCTGATAAGATATACGATAAAGCAAATGAGCTCCTGAGAACGAAAGAATTCAGTACCCGCTCACTTCTTAAAATGGTGAATGCCGAAGTTGTATGCACGACTGACGATCCTTCCGACAGCCTGGAATATCATAAGAAACTAAAAAGCACATTCGAAATAGCAATTCTTCCTACCTGGAGACCTGATAATGTTATTAAAACTGATGATCCTTCAATATTCAAATCATATATTGAACGCCTCGGAAGTTCTGCGGATATTGTTATCCGGGATTTCAACACTCTTGTGGAAGCCCTTGAGAACCGGCATGAATTCTTTCACAAAATGGGCGGAAAGTGTTCTGATCATGGCCTTGACAGGTTTTTCTTTGCTCCATTCACTTTTTCTGAGGCTGATCAATACTTTAAGAAATTGCTAAAAGGAGAAAATCTTACAGCCGAAGAATCAGAAAAATACAAAACAGCAATTATGAGTGAGCTGTGCAGGATGAACCACAGAAGAGGATGGGTTCAGCAGTTCCATGTTGGTGCACTGAGAAACAACAATTCGAGGATGTTCAGATTAATGGGTCCGGATACAGGCTGGGATTCAATCGGAGTTCCTCAGGATGCATTCAAAATATCCAGGTTCCTTAACTCCCTTGATGATTCAGACCAGCTCGCAAAAACAATATTGTACAATCTTAATCCGGCTGACAACGAAATGATGATAACAATGGCCGGCAATTTCAATGACGGATCGGTACCTGTGAAAGTACAGTATGGCGCTGCGTGGTGGTTCCTCGACCAGAAGAACGGGATGGAAAAACATTTCAGAGATCTTTCTTCACTCGGATTGATGAGACGATTCGTTGGAATGGTCACAGACTCCAGAAGTTTTCTTTCCTATCCGCGTCATGAATATTTCCGCCGCCTTGTGTGCAACTACATCGGAGAAGAAGTTGAAAAAGGATTGATTCCCGATGAGGATGAACTACTAAAACCTCTTATTGAAGGAGTTTCATATAAAAATGCAAAAAAATTCCTTGGTTTTAGCGAATAGAATGTTTCGATCAATTTATTCACATAAATAATAAAAATCTTAATAATTATACAGAAATTTATAGTTTAGAATATGAACGATTTAAACCTTAAAGGTAAAGTTGCAGTAGTCACTGGTGGTGCTGGTATCATTTGTTCTGAAATGGCCAGGTCTATGACAGACCAGGGCATAAAGACTGCAATTATAGATCTGAATAAGGATGCTGCAGTAAAGACAGCAGAAACAATTGAGAAAGAGACCGGAAAGGAATGCATTGGCCTATCTGCAGATGTTCTTGACAAAAAATCGCTTGAAGAAGCCAAAAATGAAATCAACAGGATATTCGGACCTGTTGATATACTAATAAACGGAGCCGGCGGAAATTCACCTGCTGCAACAACAAAGGTTGAAAAGATGGATGGCTCCGAAGATCCGGCAGACACTTTCTTTGGATTGCAAATCGAGGGATTTGACAAGGTATTCGACCTGAATGTTAAAGGGACTATCCTCCCAACAATGGTTTTTGCTTCTGACATGGCAAAGAAAAGATCGGGAGTTATTGTGAATATTTCATCTATGAATTCATACAGGCCTCTTACCAAAATTGCCGCCTATTCCGCAGCAAAAGCCTCTGTTAATAATTTAACACAATGGCTTGCAGTCCATTTTTCAAAAACAGGAATAAGAGTCAATGCAATTGCCCCGGGTTTTCTTCTGACTAACCAAAACCGTTTCCTTCTTGTTGATGAAAAGACAGGAGAATCAACACCGAGAGGTAAGAAGATTATTGGCAATACTCCGCTGGAAAGATATGGAACGCCTGAGGAGTTGACTGGTACATTATTGTATCTTATCTCCGATCTTTCAAGGTTCGTTACAGGAGTAGTGATACCCGTTGACGGAGGCTTCAGTGCTTATTCGGGAGTGTAAGCGGGGAGCGGGGAGCAGAGGACTGGGAATCTGGAGCAAAGCGATGATTCCGGGTTAGCGGAAGGTTAATGGTTAATGGTGAATGTTTGAGTTTGAGGAAGAAGGAAAATAGGATATTGGATTTTATCATAAAAAAGGAATGATCTATTATCAGAAGGGTTCGGAAAATAGTGTTATAGATTCAGAAAGTCTTGAAGAGGGATTGTTTTCTGCTCTTGATAAGATCGGTAAGAAAAAGAAAGTACTTGTTGTACCACCTGACCAGACACGGATTCATTCGCGTGCAGGAGAGATAACAGTTCTTCTGCATAAATATTTCAAAAAGGAGTTGAAAGATATTCTTCCCGCACTTGGGACACACACTCCGATGACAGATAATCAGATCAATGAAATGTTCGGTGACATTCCCAGGGAACTTTTCCGTGTTCACGATTGGAGGAAAGATGTAATAACTGTCGGGACAGTGGATGGCGACATGGTTTCACAGATCACTAACGGTGCCCTTGACTATTCCTGGCCGGCACAACTTAATAAACTGGTATATAAGGGAGGTCATGACCTGATAATCTCTGTAGGTCAGGTTGTTCCACATGAGGTTATGGGGATGGCAAACTATAATAAAAACCTTTTTGTAGGCACAGGAGGTCGCGAAGGAATAAATAAAAGCCATTTTATTGCAGGTGTCTATGGCATGGAGAACCTTATGGGGAAAGCTGATAATCCGGTAAGAGGTATGCTCAATTATGCTGCCCGGAATTTCATTCCGGATCTGCCTGTGATATATATTCTTACAGTTATAGGCTACGATGAGGCCGGAGAACTTGTGATCCGTGGTCTGTTCATTGGTGATGACCCGGAGGTATTTTATACAGCTGCGAAACTTTCACTTAAGATCAATTTCACAATTCTTGATAAACCCCTGGAAAAAGTTGTAGTTTACCTCGATCCTTCTGAGTATAAAAGCACCTGGCTGGGTAATAAAAGCATTTACCGGACAAGAATGGCTATGGCTGATGGTGGTGAGATAATAGTGATTGCACCCGGGTTGAAAGAGTTTGGTGAGGACAGGGAGATTGACAGGCTCGTCAGGAAATATGGTTACATCGGAACACCTGCAGTGCTTGATGCAGTCAGAGAAGACGAGGAACTCAGACAAAATCTTGGCGCTGCCGCCCACCTCATTCATGGAAGTTCCGAAGGTCGATTCTCCGTAACTTACTGTCCCGGTCACCTGAGCCGCGAACAGATAGAATCGGTGAGATTCAGGTATTATGATATCAGAGATGCAATAAAGAAGTACAATCCTGATAAAATGAAAGACGGATTCAATGAAATGCCGGATGGAGAGAAAGTGTTTTATATTTCAAACCCCTCCCTCGGGCTCTGGAGCTCAAGAGAACATCTTGGATAATTTAATAAACTCAATTTTATCATAACTTTAATACAAAAACAAATAACAATACGATGAATAAATTCTCTGATATTGGATTGATAGGACTTGCCGTGATGGGCGAGAATCTTGTGCTAAATATGGAAAGCAAAGGATTCAGGGTAAGTGTATACAACAGGACCGTACAGAAAGTTGATGATTTTCTTAAAGGAAGGGCAAGTGGCAAAAACATAACCGGTGCCCGTTCTATTGAAGAATTTGTTGCTTCCCTCAGTCGTCCGAGAAAGATAATGATAATGGTAAAAGCAGGTAATGCCGTCGATGAAATGATTGACATCTTCATCCCGCTTCTTGACAAGGGAGATATAATAATAGACGGAGGGAACACACATTTTCCTGATACAAACAGGAGAACAGCCTATGTTGAAAGCAAAGGTCTTCTCTATATCGGAACAGGTGTCTCAGGTGGTGAAGAAGGAGCTCTTCTTGGACCTTCAATAATGCCTGGAGGCTCAAAAGCTGCCTGGCCTTTTGTTAAACAGATTTTCCAGGCAATTGCAGCCAAAGTTGAGGATGGTTCGCCATGCTGTGACTGGGTTGGAGAAAATGGAGCAGGCCATTTTGTGAAGATGGTTCACAATGGTATCGAATACGGTGATATGCAGCTTATCTGTGAAGCATATCACATCATGAGAGAGCTCCTGAAAATGTCAGCTGATGAAATGCACCTTGTATTCAAGGAGTGGAACGAAGGAGATCTTAACAGCTACCTTATAGAAATAACAAGGGATATTCTGGCATATAAAGACTCTGATAACCAACCACTTGTTGATAAGATACTAGACACTGCCGGCCAGAAAGGCACAGGGAAATGGACCGGTATTGCAGCACTGGATCTTGGAACACCGCTAACACTTATAGTTGAGGCAGTTTTTTCAAGGTGTCTGTCGGCTATTAAAGATGAGAGGGTTAAAGCATCAAAAATCCTTAAGGGGCCTGAGCCTGTTGCTATAGAAAACAAGGCTGAATTCCTGAACGACCTGAGAGATGCCCTTTACGCCTCAAAAATAGTCTCTTATGCACAGGGCTATGCACTTATGAAAGCAGCTGCAGCTGAATATAAATGGGATTTGAATTACGGAGGCATTGCACTGATGTGGAGAGGAGGATGTATTATCCGATCTGTCTTCCTCGGGAAAATAAAAGAAGCTTTCGACAATAATCAGTCAATAACAAATCTTCTGCTCGATCCATTCTTTAAGGAGAAGATTGAAAAAGCGCAGCGAGGATGGCGAAAGATTGTTGCATCAGCAGTGTCAAACGGAATTCCTGTACCTGCTTTATCATCGGCCATTGGTTATTTCGACGGTTACCGTTGCGAAAAGTTACCGGCTAATCTTCTTCAGGCCCAGCGCGATTATTTCGGAGCCCATACATATGAAAGAACAGATAAACCGCGAGGTGAATTTTTCCATACAAACTGGACCGGAAGAGGCGGGACGACATCATCATCAACATATAATGTTTAAGCTTACATAAAAAGACAACCATGGCAGCAAGTTCAATCACTGAAACAATAGGGAAATACAGGTGGACTATTTGTGCGCTTGTCTTTTTTGCCACTACTGTTAATTATTTCGACCGGAATGTATTAGGTCTGCTCAAACCTATTCTTTCTGACGAAGGTATTTTTGGAACAGACAAGGCTAACCAGGAATTATATTATTCATGGGTCGTTATGAGTTTTCAGATATCCTATGCAATAGGAATGACTATTGCAGGAAGATTCATTGACTGGATCGGCACAAAGAAAGGTTATGCCTACTCCCTTCTAGGATGGAGTTTTGCAGCTATCGGACATGCCCTTGCTCATAACGCTTTCACTTTCGGAATTTGGCGCGCTGCCTTAGGTTTTACGGAAGCCGGAAATTTCCCTGCTGCAAATAAGACTATCGCTGAATGGTTCCCGAAGAAAGAAAGGGCCTTCGCCACAGGGATATATAACTCCGGAACAAATATTGGTGCAATAATAACGCCTCTTTTTGTTCCCTGGATCGCTATGCAATGGGGCTGGAAATGGGCTTTTATATTTGTCGGAGCCATAGGACTAAGCTGGCTGTTCTTCTGGAACAGGATATATTCTTCCCCGGAACAGAAATTGAAAGACGGAAAGCTATCCCAGGAAGAATACGATTTTATCCATAGTGACCTTGATGAAAAAGCTGATGTTGAAAAAGCAACTGAAAAGGTTTCATGGACTAAACTTCTGACATACAGACAGACATGGTCATTCTTTCTCGGCAAGTTCCTCACCGATCCGGTCTGGTGGTTCTATCTCTTCTGGCTGCCTGCTTTCCTTAGCGGTGAGAATGCAAGGAAAATTGAACAGTTCAGGGCATTAAACCCGAATTTTACCGGTAACAACTCTGACATTCCCGGAGTTATCACTTGGACACTTGCCGTTGCTGTCGTATATACAATTTCAACAATCGGATCAGTATACGGAGGCTGGTTACCAAAAAAATTCATTAACGGAGGAATGGCTACCTACAAGGCACGGAAACTATCAATGTTCATTTATGCACTGTTCCCATTAACTGTTCTGCTTGCAAGCTGGCTGGGAAAATTCAATACATGGTATGCTGTACTTGTCATCGGACTTGCATGTGCTGCACATCAGGCATGGTCGGCAAATATTTTTACTACAGTATCCGATATGTTCCCAAAGAAAGCTGTTGCTTCAGTAACGGGTATCGGAGGGATGGCCGGAGCTCTGGGAGGCATTCTTGTTGCACAAGCTGCCGGTCTCCTGCTGAAACACTTTACAGCTCTTGGCAGGATTGAAGCAGGTTATTCAATGCTGTTTATCTATTGCGGAGTTGCGTATGTCGGAGCATGGATTGTAATGCATTTCCTCGTTCCCAGCATGAAAAGAGTAGAGAATTTGTAAATAGTAAAAATCATTAAAACACTTGCGCTTTAATTATAGTTCAGGAGATATACAAAAAGATTGAAAAGAGAAAGGGAGAAGGCATATTTGCAAGCTTTTTAATTTTGATTAACAAGAATGTACTTAATATTTTCGGGATTAGATCTTGAAAAAGGAGATTGAAAGAAAATTCACTGTGACGGGAGATTTCCGCAAAGGAATCCTGAGATCCTACAGAATAGCTCAGGGTTACTTGTCGAGTGTTCCGGAACGGATAGTCAGGATCCGTATTAAAGAAGATAAAGCGTTCATAACAATAAAAGGACCATGCGACCCATTGGGTGTTATCCGCGATGAGTGGGAGAAAGAAATTTCAATTACCGATGCTGAAAAACTGCTAAATTTTTGCGAACCTGGCATCTTATATAAGATCCGTCATGAAATCCGTGTCGGTAAACATATTTTTGAAGTAGATGAATTTCTGGGCAGGAACGAAGGCCTTTTTATTGCTGAAGTTGAGTTGTCAGAAGCAAATGAGTCATTTGAAAAACCATCATGGATCGGTAAAGAAGTGACCGGGGATAAGCGTTACTACAGTGCTTACATTACGTCGCATCCATACACGGAATGGCAATAAAGTGTTCCGGGTAAACAAAAATTCAGTTCGCCGGATCCGGATGAATTATATAGCCTGATAGCTATGAAGCTTTGCATAAAATCCATTCTTTTTATTCACAAGGTCATTATGGCTTCCTGTTTCCACAATCATTCCGTTGTCAATCACAACTATCTGATCGGCATTCTGAATTGTCGACAACCTGTGTGCAATAACAATTGATGTTCTGTTCTTCATAAGATTAAGTATCGCATCCTGTACAAGTCTTTCCGATTCCGTATCAAGGGCAGATGTAGCTTCATCAAGAATGAGTATCGGAGGATTCGCCATTATAGCTCTGGCAATGCTTACCCTCTGTCTCTGACCTCCGCTCAGTTTATTGCCTGATTCCCCAACAAAACTTTCATAACCCTGTTCCGTCTCCATTATAAAATCGTGTGCATTAGCGATTTTGGCGACACTTTCAACCTTTTCCCTATCTGCCACATCAACTCCAAAAGCTATATTCTCTATAAAAGTAGTATTGAAAAGTATAGGATGCTGACTGACTATCCCCATTAAAGATCGCAAGTCAGAAGTTTTCAGATCGCGGACATCAATGCCATCGATCAATACGCAACCCCTGTCAGCATCAATGAATCTGGGCAGCAGGTCGGTAAGTGTTGATTTTCCGGCACCTGATTTTCCAACAATTGCAACAGTCTGTCCCTTCTTTATTTTAAGATTTACACCTTTAAGGACAGGTTCATTCTCATAAGCAAACCATACATCCTTAAATTCAATTGAATCCTCGAATCCTTTTATTCCAATAGGGTTCTTCTTTTCTGTCAGCTTTTCTTCAGCTTCAAGTATCTGATCAATACGGTCAATAGAAGCCATTCCCTTCTGTATGCTGAACCAGGCAGTTGTGATATTTTTGGCCGGCTGGATTATCTGGGAAAATACTATAAGAAATGCGATAAGCCTGTCCGGTGTCATGTTTGTATTCCCTCTAAGAGCAAGCGAACCCCCAAAATAAAGAAGAATAAGAACTACAATTGTGGAGAGCACCTCACTCAATGGTGAGGCAAGATAGTTCTTCCTTGTCACCCTTTTAAATATTTTCGAATATCTTTCATTAGTTGCCTCGAACTGATTAATCATCTTTTTCTCGGCATTGAAACCTTTTATTATCCTGAGTCCGGTAAGGGTCTCCTCAACAACAGATAAGAGGCTGCCAAGGTTCTGTTGACCTGCCAGAGATGAGGATCTCAGAGTCCGGCTCGTTCTTCCGATAAGGAATCCGCTGACAGGAAGGAGCACCAGAGCAAAGAGAGACAACTGGTAACTACTTATAAAGAGATATATTACAAAAATCAGGATATACATAGGATCCCTGAACAGCATTGTCAATGAAGACATTACGGACAATTCCACTTCCTGAACATCATTTGATATACGCGTCATAACATCTCCCTTCCGTGATTCCGTCAGGTATGACAGAGGCAGTCTCAGTATCTTATTATACATTTTGGATCTCAGATCACGTACCGTACAGGCACGTATATATGCCATACTGTTGTTGGCCAGGAAAATGAATCCGTTCTTAAATAAACTCGCAACGATAAAGATAAGACAGACAAGCAGTAAGGCACCTGACTGCCCATGCTTGTCAATAAGACTTGAAAAATAATATCTTACAAGATTATTAAGATAATCGACAGATGCCTCAAAACTGCCGGGATGAGCTATGCTTTCAACCTTGTCAAACAATATATGGAGGAAAGGAATTATAAGAGTGTATGAAACAAGTGCAAACACGGCACTTAGAATATTGTACACTACACTTCTTATTGCTGACCATTTATAAGGATTTATATACTTTAGAAGTAGTTTTGCCTTGTTCATATCCCGTATTAATCTTAAAAACCTGTGTAATTGAAAGGAGTAACTGCCTTAAGTTCTGCTCTGACTGATTCATTTATATCAAGTGAATCAATAAAAGCTGAAATTGCTTCGCCAGTTATTTTCTGATTTGTACGGGTAAGTTCCAGAAGAGTTTCATAAGGTTCGGGATAACCTTCACGCCTTAATATTGTTTGAATTGCTTCAGCCACAACTGCCCAGTTATTTTCAAGATCATATCTGATCTTTTCCTGATTAATTATCAGTTTTCCAAGGCCCCTGAGAATAGAAGTAAAAGCCAGGATCGAATGGCCAATAGGCACACCGATATTTCTCATCACTGTAGAGTCGGTAAGATCCCGCTGAAGTCTCGATATGGGGAGTTTTTCAGATAAATGACCGAAAATAGCATTTGCATAGCCAAAATTGCCTTCACCATTTTCAAAATCGATCGGATTCACCTTGTGAGGCATTGCAGAAGAGCCAACCTCTCCCTTTCTTATTTTCTGTCTGAAATAATCCATTGAGATATAGGTCCACATATCTCTTGCCAGATCAATAAGAATTACATTGACTCTCCGCATATTATCAAAGAGAGCGGCAAGATTATCATAGTGCTCTATCTGCGTTGTGGGGTATGAACGCTGCAATCCGAGATTTTCATTTACAAAATCATCGGCAAATGATATCCAGTTTATATCAGGATAAGCAGCTTTATGAGCATTCATATTTCCGGTAGCGCCGCCGAATTTTGCAGAATAGGGTATCTGCCCGAAATATTTTAACTGTTCATCAATTCTGGCAACAAACACAGCTATCTCTTTTCCTAAACGAGTCGGAGAAGCCGGTTGTCCATGAGTTCTTGCAAGCATCGGAATATCCTTCCATTCGTCAGCCAATGAAGCCAGCGCTTCCCTCAGTTCCAACAAAAGCGGAAAATAAATATTTATAAGTGCATCTTTTATTGAAAGAGGAACAGCCGTATTGTTTATGTCCTGTGAAGTAAGCCCGAAATGAATGAATTCACTCCATCTCTCCCAGCCCAGGTGAAAAAATTTCTCCTTCAGAAAATACTCAACAGCCTTCACATCATGATTCGTAACCTTCTCTTTTTCTTTTATTTTCTGAGCGTCCTCAATGCTAAAATCCTCATACACCGATCGTAAGGTCTTATAATCTTCTTTCCTGAAATCTGTCAACTGAGGCAATGGGATATCGCAAAGTGCAATAAAATACTCAATCTCCACCATGATCCGGTACTTTATCAGTCCGAATTCTGAAAAATAGAGGTCGAGTTCATCAAGTTTCTGCCTGTATCTGCCATCAAGTGGTGAAATCGCTGTAAGTGAGTTTAATTCCATTTATTTCGGTTTTATGATTTTTTTAGTAAAACCATAAATGCAAAAGTAGTATTTTAGGATATTAAATTTACTCAAAATACGGTAATATTCACTTTCAGAATTAATCTCACATGATAAACGACAAGATAAAGATCTCAGCTGTCAGATATGCAAATACATATCCTTTTATTTACGGGATGTCTGTTACAGGTTTTGACAGGAAGATAGCCCTGACAACAGATCATCCCTACGATTGTGCTTCAAGGCTTATTAAAAGAGAAGCGGATATCGGACTCATTCCTGTAGCCGCCCTGCCTCTTGTAGGTAACTATAATATAATTACTGATTATTGTCTTGGAGCATACGGAAAGGTAAGGACAGTAATGCTTCTCAGCAATTGTAGATTCAAGGATATCCGCAAGATATTCCTTGATTACAGGTCAAGATCGTCGGTTAATCTTGTAAAGATACTTGCAAAGAATTTCTGGTCAGCCACATTTGAATGGGCAGATACTTCTCCCGGATTTGATTTTCTCAATATTGCTGCTGATGAGGCTGCTGTACTAATCGGAGATCAATGTTTCGAGTATGAACATATGTACGACAACAGAATCGACCTTGCTGAAGAATGGTTCAATTATACCGGGTTGCCCTTTACATTTGCATGCTGGACAGCCAACAGAGAACTTGATAAGGATTTCATCACGGAATTCAACAATGCCCTGGCAACAGGAGTAAAAGACATTCCTGCTGTTGTGGATAAACTTGGTCAGACAGGCACTATAAGGGGGAATGATCTGTTTGATTATCTTACCAGAAATATAAGTTTTGATCTGAATGAGGACAAAAGAAAAGCAATAGATCTGTTCCTTCGCTTCCTGAAAGACCTGTGAGAGGGTTGTATTTATTTTATACTTAACGCATTAAATGAACAAAAAAGCTGATTTCATAGTAAGGAAATACAGGCAAAATGACTATGATGAAATAGTTGACATCTGGCTTACTACAGGTATGGGAGATTCAAAAAGGAATGATGATAAGAAGACAATACAGAATACAATAGATATCGGAGGATGCCTGCTTATCCTGGAAGATATAAATAAAGCAAGGATCTGTGGCACTTCCTGGATGACCTTTGACGGCAGGAGGATACATCTTCATCACTTTGCCATACTACCGGAATATCAGGGCAAAGGCTTGTCGAAAATTTTGCTTGCCGAATCCCTGAAATTTGTGAAAAATAAAGGATGTCAGGTCAAACTGGAGGTTCACAGAACAAATGAGAAAGCAATCAATCTGTACAAAAAAGAAGGATTTCAGTACCTTGGCGATTATGATGTTTACATTATACGTAATATTTATAATTCATCCGGCATATAATCATTTTCTTGCTTTATATTAAAAAATCTGATAATAATGTTTAAATTCATTAAGTTTTTTATCTTAAGAAATTAATCAATATATTTGGGATATAGGGAAAATCATAATAACAAATAATACCAAAGACATGGCAAAAACTATCACATTTGATGAACTCCGGAAGATAAAAGATCAATTACCCTCCGGAAGCATGAAGAAAATTGCTGAAAAACTTGATATTGATGAGGATACAGTCAGGAATTATTTCGGAGGGAGAAATTTTGAGAAGGGACAAAGTGTTGGTGTTCATTTTGAGCAGGGACCGGGTGGAGGCATTGTAAGTATAGATGATACAACTATACTTGATATGGCACAAAAGATGATAAAAGGTTGAAAATTGCCATGCTTCCTGTTCAAAAGCAAAAGACACTGTCTTTTGCTTTTTTGTTCATACTGATGCAAAAACTAGCTGTACATAAAATTGAATTTAATAATACATTGTGAATTTGCCGGAATTTCTAAAAAAGAAGAGATGTGGCATATTCAGGGACTTTTTTCAAAATTTTGAACCGGATTTTTCATCGCATTTACTTCATAACACCGTAAGGCCCTTTATTGAAACAGATTCAGCTGCCTTTCCCTTTTTTTATCCTCTTCCGACTCCAGGTTTGAAACACTCACTCCGAGCAACCTTATACGTGTACCTGTAAGATCGAGTGATCTCCTTATTTCGGTTACACACTGATGCAGAACATCGAAGTCGCGTATGAAATCCGGAAGTGTCCTGCTGCGAGTGATCTGTTTGAAATCAGAAAATTTTATTTTTACTGTTATTGTTTTACCTGTTATCTCAGCAACTCTCATTCGCTCCATAAGTTCTTTTTCAATCTTATAAAGCTCTGCAATGATCTCAAATTGTGTTACAAGATCTTTTTCATAAGTGAGTTCCGTTCCAATTGATTTCCTTTCAGAAACAACCTCAACCGGACGCTCATCTATGCCTCTGCAAATATTATAATATAACTTACCTGCTTTGCCAAACTTCCTGATCAGATCAGCAAGTTCCATTTTTTTAAGATCCCTCCCACTGTGAATGCCCAGCTGATGCATTTTTTCAGCTGTTACCTTGCCAATACCATAAAATTTCTCAATAGGCAATTCTTCAATAAATCTCTCTGCATCCTGCGGCAGTATAACAAACATACCATCAGGTTTTTTCACATCGGATGCGATCTTTGCCAGAAATTTATTGAATGAAATACCTGCAGAAGCAGTCAGCCCTGTCTTTTTTCTTATTTCCTTTTTTATCTCTCGGGCAATTATAGTTGCTGATCCGATTTTCTTTTTGTCCTCAGTCACATCAAGAAAAGCCTCATCAATTGACAAAGGTTCGACAAGGTCGGAATAGCTCCGTAAGATCTGCATCACCTCGCCGGAAATTTCTTCATATCTTTCAAAATGATGTTTAACAAAGATTAGATCCGGACATAAGCGTTTTGCTGTAACTGAAGGCATGGCAGAGCGCACTCCGAATTTTCTTGCTTCGTAGCTTGCTGCAGCTACAACATGCCTCTCACCGCTGCCTCCCACGGCAACGGGCTTGCCCCTTAGCTCAGGATTGTCAAGTTGCTCGACGGAAGCAAAGAAGGCATCCATGTCGATATGGATTATTTTTCTCATAAAAGTGTCCGGAATGCCCGAAATACCTAAAGTTATAAACTATGAACCAATCAGGTCTTTTGTTTGATTCCTGATCATTTTTACTAATTTAGCAAAAAATAAATATGAAACCCACATGATTGAATCCAAATACAAACAAACACATAATGAATATAATTTTCAATCATGTGCGGTTCCCCCGCTTTAGTGGGACAGGCATCATACCATTAAAATTAAAATCAAAATTATATTATGATGAAAATGAAAGTACTTGGGATAAACTGTAGTCCAAGAAAGGGTGGCAACACTGAGTTGCTTATAAGGGAAGTGTTCAAAACACTTGAGGCAAATGGTATTGAAACAGAATTCGTTCAGCTTGGTACGGAAAAAGTTAAGGGCTGCATTGCATGTATGAAGTGCAGTCAGGAAAAAGATAACCGCTGTCATCAGGATAATGAAGCCATAAACCGTTGCATAAAAAAAATCATTGAGGCCGACGGGATAATAATTGGATCTCCTGTGTATTTTGCTGATGTTTCATCTCAGGCAAAAGCACTCATTGATGTTGCGGGATTTGCAATAAGCGGCAATCTAAAAGGCAAGGTTGGTACAGGGGTGATAGCTGCAAGGCGGGCAGGTGCAACACATGCTTTCGACAGCATCAATCATTTCTTTCTCATAAATGAAATGATCATTCCAGGATCATCATACTGGAACATTGGGATAGGAAGAGATAAGGGTGAAGTGCTTAAGGATGAAGAAGGAATGAATACAATGAGGGTTCTCGGTGAAAACATGGCTTTCCTGCTGAAGAAACTAAAGAGTTAACCATTCCGGAACAGTATCATCCGGATAACAAGATAAAACAAGCATAAAAAAGCGGAGGGTGTCCTTTTGAGACACCCTCCGTTTGAATTTAGTAACCTTCCCTTTCGGTATAGTGTGTATGCAGCAATTCATGGGCTACATCACTATTTGGTTCACCAAGGAATTCCTTGTAGATTGCTATAACTTCAGGATTCTCATGTGATTTTCGCAGTGCCATATGCTCATCTTCTGAATATATGGCTTCCATCCTGTTCTGTCTAATCTCCATGCTTGTTGGGATAGGCTGACCGCCTCCTCCGAGACATCCACCCGGACATGCCATTATTTCAATGAAATGGTAAGGAGCTTTACCCTGGCTAACAAGTTTCATAAGCCTGTTTGCATTTGTCAGACCATGTGCAATAGCAACATTCAATTGAGCTCCTTCAAGGAATTTCCAGTCGTCAAAGCAGCCTTCTATGGTAATGGATGCTTCCTTAACACCTTCCATACCTCTTACAGGAATGATGTTAAGGTTATTGAAAGGAACTTCACGTCCTGTTACTATTTCGTAGGCAGTACGCAATGCTGCTTCCATGACACCGCCTGTAGCTCCGAAAATGACAGCAGCCCCTGTTGATTCTCCCATCACAGAATCATAATTGGAAGGTTCAAGATTCCTGAAATCAATTCCTGCCTGTTTGATCATAACAGCCAGCTCCCTTGTGGTTAGCACATAATCAACATCCTTGAATCCACTTGATCTCATTTCAGGTCTGTCAGCCTCATATTTCTTTGCTGTACAAGGCATTATTGATACTGAGACAACTTTTGCAGGATCGATCTTCTTTTTAGACGCATAGAAAGTCTTTGCAAGTGCTCCGAACATCTGCTGCGGTGATTTGCATGTCGAAAGATTGGGTAGCAGTTCAGGGAATTTATGTTCAATGAATTTTATCCAACCGGGTGAGCAGGAAGTAAACATAGGTAACCTTGTTTCCTTATCACCGTCAACAAGTACTTTTTTCAGTCTTGTCAGAAGCTCTGTACCTTCTTCCATGATAGTCAGGTCAGCACTGAAGTCGGTATCAAGGACAGAGTCAAAACCAAGCTGACGAAGGGCAGTTACCATTTTTCCTGTAACCCTTTCTCCCGGATCATAGTCAAAATATTCGCCAAGAGCAATGCGTACTGCAGGGGCAGTCTGAACAACAACATGTTTATCAGTATCATAGATTGCATCCCATACCAGGTCGATATATGTTTTTTCAACGAGAGCTCCTGTTGGACAACGATTCACGCATTGTCCACAGTTGGTACATACAACATGGCTTAGTGGACGATCGTGGAAAGATGAAATCTTCTGATGCATGCCCTTATTGGCAACTGCTATAGCTGAGACATGCTGTAATTCCGCACATGTTCTCACACAGCGCTGACACCTGATACATTTACTGTCGTCTTTCAGGAATGAGGGAGAAGACCTGTCTATAATATAAGGCTTGTCTTTAAGAAGATCCAGGAAAATCGTATCCCCAAAAGCAAACTCATTTGCAAGAGTCTGGAGTTCACATTTCTGGTTCTTATAACATTTAGTACAGTCAGACCGGTGTTCTGAAAGAAGAAGTTCAATGATATGTTTTCTAGCATTCCTGACTTTCATAGTATTTGTATGAATATCCATGCCTTCCGCAACCGGCATAGCACAGGCGGCTATGAGAGCCTTTGCTCCTGTCTGTTCCACTACGCAAACCCTGCAATTACCTGCCACACACAGATCGGGATGGTGGCATAATGTCGGGATATTTATATTGAGTTTTTTTGCAGCCTCCAGTACTGTTGTTCCCGGCTCAACTGAAACTCTCTGATTATTAATAGTGAGATTTATCATTAGTAAAAAATATTTTAGTAGTTAGTAAATGATCTCTTCCCTAAAATTCTCGACAATCGTTCTGAAAGCATTTCCGACTGATTGTCCAAGTCCACATTTCGAAGCGACTTTCATCGTATCAGCAAGCTTCAGCAGTTCATTAAGATAGGTTGATTTCACTTCACCTTTCTTAACCTTTTCAACTCCCATGAGGAGCTGCTGGCAGCCCACCCTGCACGGGGTACACTGTCCGCACGATTCCTCAGCAAAGAAATCGAGATAGTTATGAAGCACGTTATACATTGATCTAGAACTGTTGAACAGTTTCATTGAACCACCTGTAGGCACACCTTCAAAACCGATTATTGTATCTTCAAATTTTTTCCTTGGCACACAGAAGCCTGAAGCACCTCCCACCTGAACAGCTTTGGTATCTCCGTCACCAAACTCATTCACAAACTGCTGAACCGTCATTCCTAGTTCCAGCTCGAAAATACCCGGATTGGGTGTGTCACCTGAGATAGAGAAAACCTTTGATCCCCTTGAGTCTTTTGTACCCAGCTGACTGTAAGATTCGGGTCCGTGTGTCAGAATCATCATTGCAGTTACAAGAGTCTCTACATTATTTATCGAAGTAGGTTTCCCGAAAACACCGGCTGTTGTTGGATAAGGCGGTTTATTGCGAGGCTCGCCGCGTCTGCCCTCTATCGATTCAAAAAGCGCACTCTCTTCACCACATATATAGGCCCCGCTTCCAAGACAGTAATTGATTTTAAAATCATAACCTATCTGTTTTATCATTTTATGAAATGATTCAAGCTCTTTCATAAGCTGAGGCAGAAGGAATCTGTACTCACCCCTGAGATAAACTATACCCCTCTTTGCACCGATAGCCTTTCCTGCTATCACCATGCCGCCATAAACCTTGTAAGCAACCCTGTCAAGTATCTCTCTGTCCTTGAAAGTCCCTGGCTCACCTTCATCAGCGTTGCATACAACATATTTTTCTGATTCTTCAGAAGCTGCCGTATATTTCCATTTCAGTCCGGTAGGGAATCCGGCTCCGCCACGTCCTTTCAAACCTGAATCAAGAACCTGCTGAATTATTTCTTCCGGTGATAACTTATAAGCTTTTGTTAATACTTCTTCCGGATCGATCTCCTCGAATATAAGATCAACTTTGTTAAGTCCTTTGTTTTCCATTGTTCAGAATATTATTTTTTTTGCATATAATCTTTAATTATCTCCACTACTTTCGAAGGAGTAAGCTCTGTATATGGCATATCATTTATCAGCATTGCCGGAGCCTTATGGCACCACCCAATACAATTAGACTCAAGCAGACTGAATTGCTTGTCAGTGGTAGTCTCTCCGACTTTAATTTTAAGCATGTCCTCAAGGGTTTCCAGAATTTCACCCTTGCCCTTATTTGAGCATGTTATTGATTTACATATTCTTATTACATACTTCCCTCTTATCTCGGTGTCGAGAAAAGTATAAAAAGAAGCCGTTCCGTAAACATCTGCTGCCGAAATATCTAACTCTTTAGCAACTTCAACCATGGCCTCATCAGTAAGATAATTGTGCTTTTCAACTATACCCTGGAGTATAGGCATAAGACTCTCTCTTACACGACCATGTTTGTCGGATAATTCCTTTACAAGATTTCCAATCTGATACATTTCTTATTTATTTTTATTTAATATAATTAGATAATGAAATAATATTTATTGTCACTTTCAAAACCGGCTGTTAATTTAATAACAATACTTCTTAAAAGCTATAATTATTTTCATTCATTCTAATTTAGAATTAAACTAAACAAAGAATCATTTACATTTAAATGCTGTATGCCCCCAGGAAAAAGGATTGTTCGATCAGCACAGATAAAAGGCATATTAGCAGACTGCCGGGGCTATGTGGGTAGTGATGGTGAGTATTGTTAGCTTTAAGGCTGAGTTGATTAATAAAGTATAAGCCGTCGCACAAGCAAGAGTTTTGCAGCCCATCCCTGCAACCTTCCCTGCGCTGCAAAACACTTGCATTTACCCCTTCCTGCCTTTTACATATACTATTTCTTCGATCAAAATGGAAATATTTCACATTATCTGAAAAAAAAATCTAAAAATCGTGTCACAAATGAGCCTCTTGTGAGATGTACAGTATGAGGTGCCAGAAGAGGTTGTGTGGGTCTTCCGGGCATTTTAATTAATATATTGATTTAGTTGTATTTAACCACATCGATAAACTTAATCTATTAACATTATGAAAAAGCTGCATTTTTTCTTAGTCGTTCTGATTCTGATTGGAACTGTCCCTGCCAGATCACAGGTAGGACCAAAAACAATGGATCCAAACAATCAAAAAATCAAAGAGATTGCTGTCAAGGTTGACGATGCTGGTTGGGTCTATTTGGATAAAGGAAAGAAACTGTCCCACGACGAAATCTTTACAAGATACAAAGATGCTTTTGGTCTTGGTAGCTCAGATGAAATGATAAAAGCAAAAACAGAAGAAGACGACTTGGGTATAAAGCATCACTCTTACCAGCAATACTATAAGGGACTAATAGTTGAGAACTTCACATATTTAATCCATGAGAAGAATGGGATTTCTGAAATAGCGAATGGCGAGATTCTTGAGAATATTGATGTAAGTGTCAATCCCAGCCTTAGTGAAAAGGAAGCGCTTGAAATTGCATTAAAAAATTTCAAATCAAATAAGTGGGCATGGGAAGATCCTGATTGGGAGGAAGAGAAAAAAGGTAACAAAGAAAATCCTTCCTGGAGGCCAAATGGAGAGTTGATTATTATTAACCAGCACGGTAAAAATCAATCTGGTGGTTTACTTGTATATAAATTTGAATTGTTGTCTATTGATCCGTGGTTTCATTATGCTACATACATTAATGCAATAAATGGATCAGTTGAGAAATCAGTGTCATTAACTCGGAATGAATCAACTGGTACAGTATATACACTCTATAATGGAACCAAATCCTTTACAACCAAATATCGAGGTCTACCAAACTGGGATTACATATTAAAAGACGAAACGCGAGGGTATATATGCACAAAAAAATATAGTACTGCGGCGTGGTGGATAAGATCCCACATTGACAACTCAAGTAACACATGGAGCACCCCAGGGGAAAAGGTAAATGGGGCAACAGCACAATGGGCGACAGAAAGAGCTTATGATTATTACTATTCTAAATATAACAGACATGGTATAGACAATGACTATCAAGATATCCGCGTAGAACTGGTGGCAGATTTATGGGACAATGCCTTCTGGGATCTGGGCGATTCAGATTTTGACTTGATTCAAATCGGACGTACTGCTTCAGACTCTAGTTATCTAGCCGCCTTAGATATTATAGGACACGAATTCACTCATGGAGTGGTTGCATCTGAGGCAGATCTTATTTATGAGGCAGAACCTGGCGCATTAAATGAATCTTTCGCAGATATCTTTGGCACAATGATTGAAAAATATGTTGAGCCCACAAACTGGAATTGGATTATAGGAACCCAGGTTTTCGACAGTAGTCGCTTTTTAAGAAGTTTGAGCAATCCCCACGACTACCTTCAGCCTTCGACTTATCTAACAGATTTCTATTGGCACGATTTGACTGACAGTCTAGACTTTTATGGAGTGCACACTAATTCAGGTGTTCAAAACCATTGGTTTTACTTATTATCAGAGGGCGGTAGCCAAAATGGTGTAACTGTATCTGCAATCGGTACAGATAAAGCTGCTAAAATTGCATATTACAACCTTTGTTTCTACCTTACAGCCCAGAGTGGATACCCGGCTGCCAGAAATGGTAGTATTTCAGCAGCAACATACTTATATGGTGAATGTTCAAATGAGTGTCAGCAGGTTAGAAATGCTTGGGCCGCCGTTGGCGTAGGAGATCCTGCTACACCTTGTACATTATTAGAAGTCTCTTCAATTTATGTAAGTCCATATCCCTCGTGTGGTGAATATTGTAATTTTAGTGTGAATGCTTCAGGGGGCAATGGTCCCATTTCTTATGCATGGTATGTTAATAATAATTTAATATCCACTTATTCTTGGATGTCATATTATTTTTCGGAATACTATTCAGGTCCTTACAACATAACATTGCATGTAACAGATGGGAACCAGAATGTAAACCGATATGAATATTATTATATTAATTGCGGCGATAATCTAATGGCAAGCACGGAGGGAATTTCAATTTTTGTCTACCCTAATCCGCTAACTGATGAAGCTAAAGTAAATATCATAAATAATAATAAAGGTTCTGATGATTTAGTAAATTCTGATTACAATATCTCTATAGTGGACAATTCCGGCAGAGTGTTATATAAAACAAAAACGAAATCAAATGAATTAAATATAAATTTAGGGGGCTATCAAAACGGTACTTATTCACTAATTATTACAAGAGGAAAATACAAGGGCTCCTCGCTGATAATCAAGAAATAAAAGAAATTTGCTCATGATATTTAAGAGGCCGGTAAAACCATAACAGGCCTTTTAATCAATTAAAAATCGGACAATAGTGAATTAATTTTTAAAAATTCTAACAATAAGTTATATTAATGCTATGCAAAACAATATAAATACCCTTGTAGTCAGTTGGATATTACCATTGACCATGTGTATTTCGTGTTCAACTGATTTGAAGTTTGACCTCCCTAAAAGAGATCCATTATTGGCCATTCAATCATTTATCGGTCCAGACCGAGATAGCAGAGTGAGAGTGACTATGGCAAGAGGGATACAGGACCCGGCAATTCAAATGGACATTGATTGTCAGGTTGACCTTTTTGAAAATGGAGTGTTCTATAAGAGTTTAACCCTTGACACCCCGGCAATATTGTCAGGAACCATTTCTACTCAAGGTTATCTTGATTTCCCGGTAGATTCATCAGTTGTTCTTTCTGAAGGGAAAGAATACACTGTTAAAGTAAACTACCCGGGCTTTGAAACTGTAACAGCCAAGGACATTAAGCCGCACGCGGTAAGGATCAGTGAGATAAACTGGCGTTTATTTACAGGCGAAATGCCGGAATGGTATTATGACACACCATGGACAAATACCTACTATGATATCTATGTTCCAAAACCAAGGGCAAGGGACACCTTGTTAATTGAATTTGTAATAACATTCGATGATCCGCCCGGCATAGATAACTTCTACTGCATAGGAATGAACCTGGTAACACCATCTGGCCGGCCAGCCCCGGTTAACTTTCATAATATTCGATGCCAGTATGCACTTTATTCAGATCCAGATCCACCTTTCCAAAAGTACAATTATCGCACAAAATACCCATACTATTACGGTTGGCATAATCCGATAACATATGAAATTATGTGGAAAGACAACGACTTTGACGGCAGCAGGCATTCAATAACGATCATCGCTCCAAGGCCCAACGTAGGAGCAAAATGCATCATTTCCCTATACTCCCTGAGTGAGAATTACCACAACTATATGATTGACAGGTGGAAATACTATAAAGTATCTGATGATCCTTTCTCAGAGCCGATTAGACTTCACAGCAATACCAGTAATGGATGCGGTATTTTTGCTACGTACTCTGTTGACAAAGACACCCTGCAGTTTTAATTGTTGAGGAATGAAAAAACTTATATTCATAATGCTTCTGTTGGCTGTATGCTCATTAATCAACGGGCAA
>Ga0255340_1001904_pt1 | contig 25871 bp, 24 predicted proteins | sample wastewater_treat_7_FD_192417 | JGI IMG/M metagenome (GOLD analysis project Ga0255340, IMG submission 192417) | Wastewater microbial communities from Lulu Island WWTP, Vancouver, Canada - plant10 | ecosystem: Engineered > WWTP > Wastewater > Unclassified | place: Canada: Vancouver, British... | reverse complement strand
GCAGATCCCCCGTCCCCGCCACCGATGATGAGCACGGCCTTTGGGTCAGGATGGGTTACAAGTGCAGGATGAACCATGTTTTCATGGTAAAAAAATTCGTCCCGCTCCGAGGTCATAAAATATCCGTCAAGGCGGAATAACTTCCCAAACCCGGGAGTGTCCCAGACCTCGTAGGCCTGGAACAGGGTCTTGCCCTCTTCCAGCAATGTTCCTTTTCTGAAAAAAAAGCCACTGTTATTATCTAATGACTCACAGAGCAGTTCAGAACAATCAGATATATTCATGGATCAGCTTTGTGCTGCTCCGGCAGCGCTTATCTCTCCTCTTATTACTTCATGACTGGCCATCTCGCCTGGGGAAAGGGCCTTTGCCACTTCATTAAAAGTCTGCCTTGCCCGGTCACTATTGTCACGGCTATAGTTGCAGACATACACATCAAGGGTCACACCATTATTCTCCGGCCAGGTGTGGATGGCGAGATGAGATTCCGCCAGAACCACGTTACCAGTAACCCCGGCCTTATTCCCATCCTCATCCATAAACTGGTGGAAATATGTTCCAAGCGGGGTAAGACCAGAATTCATACATGCATCAACACACAGTTTCTCCAGTTTATCCTGGTCACATAAAAGATCAGCAGTGCAGGTGCAGCGGTACATATCAGCAATTAGATGTAGTCCATTCATTCGCCATCCCTCCTTTAAGGTTTTTGGGGCAGTCTCCTCGGGAGACCAGCGGGTATAAGAATGCGATATCAACAAAGATAAATCTATTTGGTAAACGGAAAGTTTAAAATCGAGAAAATTAAATTCAGAAAAAGATTTCCCGGTCTTTTTTCACAAATCCGACGTATATTCTTCTGAATACCAGCAATATCAATTATTGACAGGCCGGTGTGCCAGAATATACCTCTCCTCAACATCTTCGGCGGTATTTGCTTCTTTGATGTCCTTATCTTCCCTTACTTCAATAAACCTGGGAAACCGGAGAGCATACCCACCCTCGTAATTTGGACTTTTCTGGATCTCAGAATAACCGATCTCAAAGACAAGCCTGGGTTCAAAATAGACCATCTTCCCATCTTTTCTGATGATATCATCCTGTAAAGTCTGAAAAAGCCAGTTTAACTGCTCGTCTGAAAAACCAGTTGCAACCCGGCTGATTGGGACCAGCCTGCCATTGCTCCTGACTGAAAGGAGAAAAGATCCAAACACCTGGGCACGTTTTCCCTCTCCCCACTCTGCCCCGGTAACAACAAGGTCAAGGGTATCGGCTTCAGGTTTTATCTTAACCCAGTCCTTTCCCCTGACACCAGGGGTGTACCGCGAGTCCAGGAGCTTTAACATGACTCCCTCGTGACCTGCATCAAGTGCATCATGGTAATAATCCTCTATCTCCTCTTCTTTTCCTGATACAAGCTGTGGAGTTACATACCGTGATGAGACCTTTGTCAGTATCTCCCTCCTCTCTATAAATGGCCGGTCTATGAGCATCTCCTGGTTGTAATAAAGGATATCAAAGAGGTTTGGGACCATGGTGATGGCATCGGCTGCCTGTGCGACATTATGCTTTCTTCGAAATCTTCTAAGAACCATCTGAAATGGCATCGGCCGCCCGTCCTGGACAGCAATGACCTCACCATCAACGATGACATCGTCAGGGAGGGCACCCTCCAGGAGTGCGACCACATCAGGCATGGCAGAAGTGACCTCTTCAAGCCGGCGGGAGTACATCCTGCAGGTTCCGTTCTGCTTGTGAAACTGAAACCTTGCTCCATCGTACTTGTACTCAACGGCGACCCTGACCCCTTCTCCAAGGACCCCTGATATGGTTCCCTGCCTTGCAAGCATCATCCTGACCGGGTGGAAAGGGACCAGTCTGACAGAGCGTAATGCCTCTTCGCCACTTAATGCCAGGACAGACACTTCGCCCATGTCATTTCTGACCTGGTTTGCATACTCAACCAGCTTTGGGTCAACCGTGAAGGCCTGTGCAATGGCATCGCGAAGGTTTCCATCCCCGACACCAATACGGAAGTCCTCAAGAAGAATGGCGGTGATATAATGGCCTTCAAGAGGTGAGGCACTGGACAGTAAACGCTGGATAACCCTTATCTTCTCTCTCTGGGATCGCCCGCCTTCCATCCCTGATATCTCGACAAGGCCGGCCATGATATCGGCAAGTGTCAGTTCAACGGTGAAAAAAGAAGTCTGTGACTTCTGGGAGAGTAACTCTTCAACCGCGGCCCCTGCATCCCCTACCCTGCTAAGCTGGTCTATGACATCCTCGCGTCTTCTTCCAGTCACATATGCAACCGCCTCGTATAGCAGGTTTGGTCCTACCCCAAGTTTTTTCCCGCTCCATTCGGGGAACGGCCTTCCCTGTATCAGCCTGCAAAAGTCAGGAAGGTCTTCTTTTGAGAGTGAAGCGATCGTCTGGGCAAGAACTGATATCGTCTCAAGTCTGCCTGATATCGTCTCAAGCCGGGCACATAGTTCTGCAAATTCCAGGAACATCATATAATTCACGTGTAATGTTACAAGCTGACTGAGACTTTCCAGCAGTCTTCAGGGCACCGTTCCCTGCATCTTCGCACAGGTTTTCGATATGCAGGTTTTGTCCTGGTATCTACCGAGGATGCGGCAAACAGGTCAACATCATCTGCTGCAAGTCCAAGTGCTTCATGAGCTTTACTTATAGCAAGACCAGGCTCATTATTCTCTTCTGAAAGGTGGACAAGGATGGCGCAATGTATCTCCTGTGAAATCTCTGCAAGGACGGCTCCGGCATCCTCATTGGAGAGATGTCCCCTGGAAGAGGCAATTCTGCGTTTTAGAAAGGCAGGGTATGGCCCGTCCCTGAGCATTGCAGGACAGTGATTTGATTCAAGGACGACCCCGTCAGATCTTTTTATCATCTCCATCATGGCGATCGTGACCGTGCCGGTGTCGGTGCAGTAACACAGACGAATCCCGTCTTCCTCGATAAGATATCCAACAGGATCGGCTGCATCATGTGATACAGGAAAGGCGGTTACCTTAAAACCGCTGACCTGGAATGGATCACCGGGATGGATGGACTGCAGTGAAAAATTCTTCCTGGACCGGATCATCCGGCCTGCGGCATCAAGTGTCCCGCTTGTTCCATATGCAGGAACTTTTAAGGCATTTCCAAGTGGTCCAAGGCCTTTTACATGATCCACATGTTCATGGGTGATAAGGATACCCCCTATAAGGTCACGGTCTCCTCCGGCCTCCTGTAACCTTCCGGAACGATCCTTAGTGCCCAGTATCTCTCTTGCCGAGCGGCCGGCGTCAATGATAAGGGCACCTGAAGATCCCTGGATATATACACAGTTACCCTTGCTTCCACTGGCAAGGACTGATATTTTCATGTTCTACTCCTTTTTGATTTGATGGTCATAAGATCTGGTATCAGGGGATGATCTCGCATCCGTTGAATTTTTCATGTGCAAAATCTTCGATGTTTAACTGGCCGTTCCTTATCATCTCCCTGATCGTCGGAACAATACCCGTAATCGCATCATGCAGGGCATGAACAGTTTCGCAGACAAGGTCGGCCCCTTCCCTGGGCCATGGTTTAACGATGGCTGAATAAAGGCACCTCCCGCCACAAAAGTCGCGGATGTCACACTTTTCACAGAGGCCCCTGACAGGTATGACCCGCAGCGAGCAAGGAGACGAGGACGTGATTGAACCTGCATAATAGTCTTTCATCCCGACCATGATAGGGCAGGGCGCAATATTCCCGTCGGTCAGGATGGTGTAATTTGCATAACCTGAACCACAACGTAACCCGCTTGATCTTCCAAGGAGAAGATCTTCCATGGTGTCGATGAAAGGATACCACCTTGGAACCGTCCCAGTATCTTTTATCATAGAAAGCCAGTCTTGTACCAGGAGATGTATCCCTGGTATGTATGATTCGCAGGCCCATGAAGAAAAGTCCCTGAGTTCATAATCATTCCAGAAGTTGCCATCTATCTGCCAGTGAATAGAGGAGAATGAATAATCCGGATTATCTGCAAGATACCTGACGGCAGACCTGATATCTGTCCGCTCGGTAACGGTCATCCTGGCGATCAGCTCGTTTCTGAATCCGCCTGCAATGATGTGATGAATATTTTCCATCACCTTTGAATATGTCCCTGTGCCCCTGCCCTCATCGGTGGTTCTCTGGTCCCCGTCAATGGAGATAAGGATGGTATCAAACCGGTTGATAATATCAGGAGAGAACCGGTGAAGGAGTGTTCCGTTGGTCTGGATCATGAAACGTGATACCGGAGCTTCTTCCATGATGGTCCTGATAAGATCAGGGCGCAATGTCGGCTCTCCGCCTATAAAGGTCAGGACTGCTTCAGGGTCCTGTGCCAGGAACCTGTACAGGTCATGAAGGTTAAAAGACAATTCTGCAGGGATTGATTCATCAATTTCTATATCAGGACAGTCCGGTTCAGGGGTATCAAATATCTTCCCCCTGCAGTAACTGCATGCAAGGTTGCATGAATCTGTGATGTATAGATGAAAATACACAAAAACCATTACATGTTTGTCCTGGTAATGCATGAATCTGATGAACAGGAGGGTAACATCTCATAAGTCCTATATAAGCTGATGTTCATATCACTGAGTGTTCTAAACTATGGCTTATCGCGTCCTTCTCATGGATGATGAACCGGCAATCTGCGAGATTAGTGGTATCCTTCTTAAAAAACTGGGATATGAACCCGTGATTGCAGTATCCGGGGAGGAGGCCCTTACCCAGTATAAAAACGCACGGGATAGCGGGAAACCATTTGATGTGATAATACTTGACCTTACCATACCTGGAGGAATGGGTGGCAGGGAAGTGGTCTCTGCCATTAGAGAATCTGATTCAGATGTGAAGATCCTGGTATCAAGTGGAGACCTCTCAGATCCTGCAATCATCTCCTTTGCAGATTTTGGGTTTTCAGGAGTGCTTGCAAAGCCATATAATAAAACTTTATTGGATAAAGCCATCAAATCTGTATTACAGGTATAAATTTTCAAATAAATGGGAATAATTCCAGTACCTCTTCATGTTTCCTCCCAGGGGATAATCCTTCTCCTCTTTCTGCTAATCATCACACTGCTCGCAGCCCTGGTCCTTGTATGGCGAAGGGGTGATAAACGTGCCAGGGCATTGTTTGAATCCTGGAAAAAAGAGGAATATTCACGACTTTTGGGGTGGATAAGCATGGAAGCGGATAAAAGGGCAGCTATCCAGGCTGATGCAATCTGCAGGGAATGGCAGAGAAATGAAGAGCAAAAAATCCGCAAGGATGCCGTCCGCCGCTCTCATTCGGTCATCCGGGGAAAAGTAACCGAGCACCTTATCCCGTGGTTTCCTGAGTTTTCTTATCACCCCTCAGATGCAAGGTTTCTTGGATCACCTGTGGATTTTATTGTTTTTAACGGCCTGTCAGAGGGATGCCTGGAAGAGATAGTGATCGTTGAAGTAAAAACCGGCCTTGGCAGCCTCTCGCCACGGGAACGATCGGTTGCACGCATTATTAAAGAGGGGAGAGTCAGGTTTGAGATGATCAGGAAAGAGTGACTATTACTTGAATCTTCTGTTTATTCATCAATTCTAAATACCAGCTGGCGGGATATTTACATTCCTCCAGTAATTGATAAGATCCCTGATTGTCTCGGCATACTTCTCAAACTGGACGGGTTTTACAACATAGCTGTTCACCCCTGACTTATATATCTGCCCGATATCTTTTTCATGGTCAGAAGAGGTGAATACAACGACCGGAAGGGTTTTTGTTCTTTTATCCTTTCTAATGGCCTTCAGGACCTCATGGCCATTGATAAGAGGCATCTTCAGGTCTACAAATACCACAGAAGGAAGGGTCTCTGGAACGTTTTTATAATCGCCCTTTCCATGAAGGAAGTCCAGCGCTTCACGTCCATCAAGAAAGACCCTGACCTGGTCACCCATATTTATCCAGTCAACCACGTTTAGAAACAGTTCCACATCATTAGGATTGTCTTCGATGAGAAGAATCTCAAGCCTTTTTTCATTTTTCGATTCCATTCATTTCCCCTCATTGTAAATTATTAGTAGTCCCCGCCATTCCCTGGTATAGCACTGATTCTTCCATGGCACCTTAATATAATTATCTTAACCAGTGCAGGATATATACCAGTGCCTGCTATACCCGGAGAAGATAAGTTTTAAAGGCACATCAAGGATCTTATATCGGCACTGCATGCCAAATTCTATACTTATCCTGATATAGAAGCAATACACCATCTATGCTGGCATCTTACTCTTTGTTCAGGGAAGTAATCAATAAATAGAAAGGCAAAAACTTCAAAGCTCGAAGTATTCTTGAAAACGAGTGAATAAAATTCTCTATCCCCTTACAGGCACCTGACGCATGGATATCTCACATTTCATTTATTAACTAATTTGATGAGTCTGGGGTCTGATAAATAATATTACTGGATTAATCGAACATGTGATAATAGTTCTGGTTTGATTTTTTTATTTATCTTTTTTGATAAACTGGAGGTGTTATTGCAAACAAGAAAAACCTGAAATTATCACTCAAATTTTGAATTTAACTCCAGACAGGATGCATGGCAAATATTTATTATGGAGAAAACTTGGAAAAAGATCTATGGTTGAGAAGGGGGAATTTTTGAACCGCATCCGCGGGTTGCTCAAGATTTACCCCAGAGGGCTCACAATCTCGGAAATTTCCCAGCGTCTGAAATGTAACCGGAATTCAGTAGCAAAATATCTTGAAAGTTTACAAATTTCAGGGATTGTAGAGATGCAGCAGATGGGAGCTGCAAAAGTGTTTTTTCTGTCACAACGGATTCCAATCTCCAGCCTCCTCGGTTTTACCAAGGAAGGAATCCTGGTAATTGCTGATGATGGCCGGATAATTCAGGTTAATGAACGTTTTTGCAGGATGTTTGACCAGGATGTCACATCGATTACCGGGATATCATACCTTATGCTCCCTGCAGAGATCTTGTCAGCCTTCCACTTTGATACTTACTTTAACTCGGATACAGAATTTGAGCATACGGCAGTTGTAACCTTTAACAAGTATGACTGGCGCAGGTTTTTTAAGGTTAAGTACATTAAGACAGTTTTTGATGACGGCCGGACAGGCCTTACTGTGATAGTCGAAGATGTCACTTTAGAGACCGAGATGGAGGAGCGGCTTAGAATTAGCGAAGCCAGGTACCGCGGTATTGTTGAAGATCAGACCGAACTCATATGCAGGTACGGCATGGATGGGACCTTGTCATTTGCGAATGGAGCTTTTTGCAGGCTTTTCCAGATGAACCTTGGTGAAACGCTCCACCATTCCCTGTTTGACTTCATAAAACCTGATGCGGCCAGTAAGATCATTGCCAGTATGCGTGCCTGTTCTCCCCTGTCCCCTGTTTTTGAGTCAGAGTTTGAGTTTAATCTTCCTTCAGGCCGGTCAAGGTGGTATCACTGGGTGTCAAGGATGCTGACCGATGAATGCGGAGAAATCCTGGAGTTTCAGGGAGTTGGCAGGGATATTACAGAGCGAAAAACCGCCGAACGGGAACTGTTAATAAAAAGTCATGCCATGGACTCTTCCATCGTTCCAATCGCACTTCTTTCGCTGGAAGGTTCGGTCTCTTATGTGAACAGGGCTTTTTTGGACCTCTGGGAATATCAGTCCCATGATGAGGTCCTCGGCCTGTCATTTGATCATTTAGTCAGTGGATTTGATACATCAATTGCAAAAGTCCTCTCAGACAGCCTGATGTCAGAGGATAAGGGAGGTTTTTCCTTTGAAGTAGAAGGGATTAAAAAGGATGGGACGCAGATAAACCTCTCTGTCACCATCTCCGGAGTATATGATCCTGACAATCATCCGGTCTGTTTTATCACATACCTGTATGATGTCACCCGCTGGGTTAAACTGGTCAGGGAACTTGAGATTAAGGATACTGCAATCGCCAACTCCTATGAAGGCATGGCGATCATCACGCCTGATGACGTGGTAATGTACGCTAATCCCTCGTACAAGCGGATATTTTCCCGTGTTCCGGAAGGAACCCTTATCGGCAGAACCATCGAGTGGAACCTGAGCTTTTACCCAAGGATAATCGGGACCATGCCTGATGTCAGGGCTGCACTGAATGAAAGGGGCAACTATACCCGGGTTTTTTCTGACTTTGATGAGAATGGTGCCCCTCTTGTCGTCCAGGTTCACCTTTCACGAGTATTTGATCGCTCCGGAATTCACCTTTGCACACTCATCTCTGCTCTTGACATCACCAGCCAGAGATCAATGGAAGAGTCACTTGCACTCATGATTAATCAGCTGGAAGGGACCGTTGACCAGATGGGTGATCCAACCTTTATCGTCTCCAGTGACCAGATGGTGGTAGCCTGGAATGATGCGATGGAGACCCTTACAGGACATAGCAAACGGGAGGCGATAGGAACTCGCAATTACCAGGATCTGCTGAATAAATCAGTCCCATCCCTCCCCATACTGGTTGACCTGTTTGATCTGACGCCAAAAGAACTGATCCAGGTCTTTCCAAAGGTATCAAAGGTTGGCAACAGTTTTTACACCGAGGCATTTATCCAGACCTTTCATGGCGGAGATAGAACATATGTCTGGGTAAAAGCTTCTCCAATATCAGATGCAGAAGGGAGAGTGATCGGGCATATTCAAACGATAAAGAACATGACAAACTGGAAACGTGCGGTTGAGTCAGTAGCTCCAAAGACTGTCACATAAATCTTCGCAAAATTTTAGTTTACAGCCCCAGTATCTGGAGAATACCAGGGAAAGATGAGATAGAAAAATCAGGAACTATACCTTCCGAATACTCAGGGGGCAGCCGGTTTCCATATTCTGCATGGATGGTGCACATTCCAGCCTCTTTTGCAGGCCGTATATCATTTACCAGGTTATCACCGACTGCACATATCTGGTGTGGCTGGATCTTTAAAAGAGATGCAGCATGCAGGAACATTGCAGGGTCTGGTTTTTTCATCCCTGCATTGTCAGGGGTTACAAGGCAGTCAAAGAAGTCATCTGCCTGGATGTGAATAAGTCTCTCGGTCGCATGCTTCTGACTGGCATTGGTTACGGCTCCTATCTTCAGGCCGGCCATGTGGATCTTTAACAAGGTTTCAGGCACTCCAGGATAGGCCTTGATGGCATTGATCTTTGCACTGGTATAGACCTTCACTGCATGCATGAAAGTATCAGGGTCTGTGATTCCATACTCTGATAAAAATGACTGAATGGCTTTTGGACTTTCTACACCATAAGGTGAGAACAGAAAAAACCTGACAAGCTCGTCTTCTGTTCCTACTCCTATCGCCTGGACTACTTCCCTGCATGCTTTCTCTTTTGCATAACCAAAATCATACAAGGTGTTATCAAGGTCCACCAGGATCCCAAGAAATCTGTTTCCATACCCATGACAAACGTCTGTGCCTGACATAATGCTGAACTTACCTGGATATCAGTCTTCATAGATGATAAGAGATCCCATGCACATTAGCAGGTCATTTAGTGATTCTCTTATGGAATTAAAGTACAATGATACTGTATGCCTTTGAGCGATCCTGTTCAGATAACAGACAAGGATCACCGTTTATTGTTCACCTCCCTTTATGCAGCGGTCTTTTCAACAATGCTTGGGATTGGCATAGTAATACCACTTCTTCCCAGGTTTGCAGAGACACTTGGAGCTTCAGGCTTTGGAATCGGGATGATATTCTCTTCATTTGCATTATCACGGGCCATCGCCATGCCATTTTTTGGAAGATTCTCTGATACCTGCGGAAGACGCCAGTTTATCATCACCGGATTGTTCCTCTATATGATCTTTTCCTTTCTTTATATTCCGGCCAGTTCGGTTCTTGAACTCTCAGCAATCAGGTTTTTTCAGGGAATTGCATCAGCCATGGTCTTTCCCATAGCAATGGCCTATATCGGCGATATTGCCCCGGCAGGAATGGAAGGCAGGTACCTTGGAACATTCACAAGCTCTCTCTACCTTGGCATGGGCCTTGGTCCCTTTCTTGGAGGAATAATGACAGATATTGCTAACATGGAGATGGCTTTTATATGCATGGCTGCACTGACCGGTGTGGCACTTCTTACAAGTTTTCTTTTTCTTCCCGACTACAGGGGAAGAAAAAGAGTTCAGACTCCACTTTATCATCTCCTGGTGCATCCAGGTCTTCGGATACCAATACTTTACCAGATGATGAATGCCTTCGCAAATGGGACCTTTATGGTTTTTCTACCGGTAATAGCGGCCCACATAGGTAATCTTTCGACAGGAGAGACCGGGCTTGTCATATCAATATCCATCCTCTCCACGGCTTTACTGCAAAAAGTGTGCGGAGGGTTTGCTGATCGCTATAATAAGTACCTGCTGATAGCTACAGGCTGCATTATGGTAGCCATCGCACTGGCACTTGTCCCTGGTTTTGAAGGACTATGGGCTTACATCCTGTTTGCTTTTATTATGGGAGCCGGTGGAGGCATATCGGTGCCTGCAATGTATGCCCTGGTAACGATCGCCGGCAGGGAAGTAGGGCAGGGCGGAGCAATGGGAACGATTAACATGGTAATGAGTACCGGAATGATAATCTCTCCAATTATTTGTGGTATGTTCATGGACCAGGCAGGAATAAGCTCGGTGTTTTTCCTCTCTGCTGCAATCGTTCTTGTAACAACCCCTGTTTTTTTATCAAAAGCATCCGTTTTTTCCAGACGAACCTGATGTGGCCTGGAGTGGGATTATGTTTTTCACATGGAGATACACATTATCATGTGATTCATCTATGATCCGAAAACAGTGGAAGGTTGTAATTTTTCTTCTGGCATTGATAGCATCGTGCGGGGTTTGCTGTGCTGCAAATGAGCCCACGACCATGAACATGGCCCCAAAGGTAAATCCTTCAGAGCCCTATGACGATGAGAAACTTTTAAACCTGGTAACTCCGGTGATAAATGGCTTTAGTCATACCACTCTTAACAGCTCTGAAAGAATTGATGCCCAGTCTGCGTATTATACTATAGTCTCAATGAAGGTCAGCCCTGAGTTTTACCCGTTTGCGATGAATATCTCAAGGCTGCTTTTTTACCTGGTATCCAGCAGTGAATCATATGAAGAACTGAGCAAGGAGAGCGGACTTGGAACGCATAACAAGGAGATGAGGGACTCTTTAAATGCCCAGGCGAAAACTGACAGGGATGCAGCAGAGAGAGCATGGCATGGCATCTCCATGTTGTACCCGAACAGCACCCTGTTTTAAATAACCAATACCTATTTTTTACAGTCAGGCATTATTCATGAGTATGAATGCAGCTGAAACAGATGAACTCACGGATAGCGCATATGCCATATTTGAGTTCTTTTTCAGAAGCCAGTTGCATAACCGGAAAAAATCTCTATCGCATATCGTGGAGAGCGGCGAAGATTTTAAAGAAGACTTTGACGAGATCTATGCCGAATTTTCCGGGTTATATCCTGAAATTGTTGATATACTCATCAGGCTTTTTCATTCTCCGGAAGAGATATACCAGATGATTCGTGAAGGGGAGGGTGTCATTCCAAGCAGGACTTTTCAGGCCAGGTGGATTGAGCAGGACTCGCCTTATATCAGTGGATCGGCTGCAAATATCGAAAGAGCAGGAAAATGGCTGGTGTTTCTCCCGCCTGAAGATGTGGATGAGATCTGGCGCAGGATACGTGACCTGACCTGGGAAGGAGAACTTGGTATCTCAGCAAAAGTGTCAACTGCAAAACCTGATCCTGATGCAAGAGATGAACGGAAAGTCATCTATGTCTATACCGCTGACTGGGAAGATGAACCCGACGTGATGCGTGTCAGGGAAGAACTTCGAAGAATTGGTATCAACGACAGGATTGGGTACAAACGCAATATCGAGACCTTCAAGGGCGAATATAGCGCAAGAGGGAAAAAAGTTACTTTTTATTCAGCCTGAATGATCAGGCTTTCCTGTCCTTGTTCTTTGGGCGCAGGTTTACGTACCCGCACTTTCTGCAGCTTGTCGATCTGACCGGGTTACGGGCATTACAGTGCATGCAAATTTTAACATTTAGAAGTCTTGCTTCTGCCTCAGGAAAACGTGCCATATGATATCTCCGTAAATATCTGTCTTATATAGAGGGTTGTATCCTCACATAAGGGTTATGCCCTGCTACTCCTCCCCGGCAAGCCATCCCCTAAGTGCATGCAGGCCGATAGCCCGATGAGAACACCGGTTCTTTTCTTCCATGTTCATCTCTGCCAGGGTTTTTCCACCAGTCTCAAATATTGGATCATACCCAAAGCCATTGCATCCTCGTGGAAGCACTATAGTGCCCTGGATTGACCCTGTAAATGATCTCTGGCAACTTTCATCATGGTATGCAATCCCGGTCTTAAACGAGGCAGAGCGGTCTGCATACCCTGCCATTAGAGCAAGAATTCCGTTATTGCCGAGGGTATTCTGGACATATGCAGAGCATGTGCCTGGAAATCCATTAAGTGCCCTGATAAAAAGCCCTGTATCATCTGCTATTACAGGACGGCGGAGCACAGAATATGCATATGCTGCTTTACCTGCAGCCACTTCAGTTACAGACTCATGCCTGAGCTCGGGGATCTCCAGTGGAATATGCTCAACCTCTGCAAGTCCGGCAAGAATACCCGCAGCTTCCCGTGCTTTGTGTTCATTGCTTGTAACAAATGTAATTCTCACAGGTATCTTCCCCTGAGTTCTATCTCATGTTCCCGGTCCAGTACCTCGTCTGCATCTGCAAAGTTTTCCTGGTATCCCTGGATGAAGGCTTTTTTAAGGAGATCATAATCCTTGGAAGTGCTTTTTAGAACCTGGAAGAGGACATGTATATCCACTCCCCTGTGCTCGGTCTCTGCCGATGTAGCTGCAAGACCAAAATCAATAAGCCAGAGTTTTCCATCCCTGACCAGGAAATTACAGGTGGTAAGGTCCCCATGCACAATATGTGCAGAATGAAGCCTTCCAACCATTCGGCCGGCCTCCACCAAGTGGTCTATGGACAGGTCATCCTTGAGCTTCAGACCTTCAATATGCTCAATTATGATGGTATCAGATGTTATCCCGCTGATTACAGGAGTTCTGACTCCGGCCCGGCGGGCCTCGGCGATCAGTCGCGCTTCTGCCCTGGTCCGTTCCGTGATCAGCTTTTTGTCAAGTTCTGGGTGACGGTACTGCTTGGCAACCCTTATCTTGGATGCAGATCCCCCGCCAAACCTGATGACCGCTTCAGCACCACGCGCACTATAAATTTCCGGATGCCGGGATGGTATGACAGGCTCTTCTCTCCACGTGACCTCAACCTGGTCAGCACGAAAAGAGGGATTTACTCCTGACTCCATGACCGGCAGGGTAGAGCCTGACTCAAGCATGATCTTTCCGGTATATGCTATCATGGCGCCATTATCGCCAAGGTACTGTGGAACCGGGACAGAGAATGATGCATCCCTGTCCTTGCACATGCATGACAACATCTCCTGAAGACGCCTGTTCATACCAACACCGCCGACCAGAATCAGTTCATCCTTACCGGTCTGAGACAGCGCGCGTTCTGTGACCTCGGTGCACATGGCAAAGGCGGTCTCCTGGAAACTATAGCATACATCCTCAAGCGGGGCTGGAGCATCTTTTGCAGCACTTACAAGGCCGGAGAATGCAAGATCCATGCCCTTTACGGTGTAAGGGAGGGGAATGTACTTTCCATCTTTTGCAATTCGTTCAACTTCAGGCCCTCCCGGATGTGGAAGACCCTTGCTTCTTGCAAACTTGTCGATGGCATTTCCAATCCCGATATCCAGGGTCTCGCCAAATATCCGGTACCTCCCCTGGAGATATCCGATCACCTGGGTGTTTGCCCCGCTCGCGTAAAGAACGACAGGGTCTTCAAATCCTGATGCAAAACGACCTATCTCAACATGGGCCACGCAATGGTTGACACCGATGAGGGGGACATCAAATGATAATGCAAGTGCCCTTGCAGCCGTCCCGACTATCCTGAGACATGGTCCAAGACCAGGGCCTTGTGAAAATGCGATCGCAACAGGGTCAGGATTTCCTTTCAGCACCTCTTCGATAACATCCGAGATTACCTGGGCATGATGCTGGGCCGCTTCACGCGGATGAATGCCACCCTGCACTGGCCTGTAAGGGTTTGAGACCAGTTTTACCAGGTCATCATCAAAAAGAGCAGCACTGAGGTTCCAGGCAGTTCCCTCGATCCCCAGTACCGGTCCTGTCTTCATCAGGGTTACTTCTTAAACTCAGTATATCCACACTTTCCACAGGATACACGGTCCTTGTGTTCACCCATGAAAACGCCAGGGCCACAGCGGGGACAGTACCTGCGCTGTGCAACTGCACTCTTTCCTTCAACTTTGAAATAGGCGGATCGTTTTACTGCGGCTTTTTCAGTCTTTTTACCTTTTGCTGCCATATTTCATCGTCTCCCTTAAGATGCCTCCGCAGCGTCACCAGACGGTGCATCCTGGGCATCTGCGCTTCCTTCTTCAGTCTCTTCCCCTTCGGTCATCCCACGTTTCTGAAGGTGTTCAGGCTCAATCTTCTTCAGGTATTCGGCAGAATCATACACCCGTGCATCGCCTGTAACTTCGGTCAGTCCAAACCGGCCTTTAAGCGAACCAATCACTAGCTGGTTCTTTGGCTTGTTAAGCATCGCTGCAAGTTTTTCATGAACCATCTTTCGTGACGGCGTTGCTCCGGTGAATGTGATGTTAAACCCGATCTCTTTCCGGTTTAACAGCACATTCTCTGTTTGTGAAGTAATCGTAATCTCCATAGAGATCCGTATTAGGTTACCTGTCAGAAGTTAAATACCTCGCGCGCAGTTGAGGTTCCAACCTTTTCAAAGCAAGTGAAAAGATCTTCAGCACGTTTTTTGGTTGCAGGGGTTATCGTAAGCATAACGACACCTTTTCCTGGCTGGCCATAAAGAATGACAGTTCCCAGTGGCGCGTGCATTGCAAGAGGGACTACGGCCAGGTCCTCCTCCCCTTCAACCTGTATGACAGTGCCAGGCTGAGTGGCAGCGGTCTGTGTTGCTTTTATCAGTTCTTCCGTAAGTCCGCCTGCTGGGTTTTTCACAAGCAACTGGCGGTACTCCGGAATAGTCACCCCCGGATATGGCTGGCGCATAGTATGCCCGTCAACTACGGCGACTTCTGGCGGTCTGCCAGCTTTAAGAAGATTTGCGGTGACGACATCACCAACACTAAAAACAGTCTTTCCAGGTATGAGCCTGAGAACTTCTTCAAAAGAGATAAAAAGGGTTCCGAAAGGTTCTTTAAACAAATGGCGATGCCAGGCAGGAAGAATACGCATCAGCGGACCTTAAGGGCATATCTTCCAGGGAGGGTGATGTTCATCCGTCTGGCAACTTCGCTATGTTCAGGATCGATTATTACCAGGTACCCGGCCCAGTCTGAGGTAAGGTTGGAAGTACCACAGATAGAGCAGGCTGCTCCTTCAACGACCCGGTGGCAGTCACGGCACACCATCTGCTGTTTCTTCTTTCCGCCTGCCATTGTATCAGACCGCAGCTTTTTCTTTCTGTTCGTTCTTCATATCCTCTTCAAGCCAGACCAGGTTGCCAAGGCCTGCCTGTCGCATGGTAAGACCGATCTTACTTTCACGTGGTTCGCGTTCATTAAGGCTCAGGGTAACAACCCGTGCACGGACGGTTGATCCAACACCAAGTTGTCGGCCTGAACCCTGGCAGATAAGCTGTGAGTTCTTCTCGTCATAACTGATATACTCGTCAGATATCTGGCTCACGTGAAGCATCGCATCAATCGGTCCGAGGCTGATGAATGCCCCAAAGCTGGTGGTCTCAACCACAATCCCTTCAACAACCTCCTGCAGTGAGAGACGGAGAGCCAGGCCTTCAAAATCAACATCATAATAGACTGCCCCGTCCCCGGGAACCATCTCCCCTTCTCCAATCCGGAGAACCTTTGTAACGGCGATGAAAATCCCGATCTCCTTGTCAATACTTCCTTCCAGCTGCTCCTGCAGCACATCCAGAATGACAGCAGTGAGGTCCTCCCCAAGCCGGTGAGGAGGAACACGTACCTTGTCAATCAGTTCCAACCGGTAATACATTCTCTTATCTCCGAATCAACTCTAATTTTTGTTTCCCTGCAAGACAGACAACCGGGAGACCAGCACTGAGAACCTGCCCGCGAAGTCTCCTGTCATTGGTTACCACACCACAATTCAAATCTTTCGCACTGAGCAGGATCTGATCATCCGGAGCACTGTCACCTGAGGACTTTATGATCTCACATCTTCTCGCAAATTGCAGGCCAAGGCGGGCTGATGCAGCATGATTTCCCCTTCCTTTTGCCAGCCCTTCAAGCTCTTTAATAACAATCTCTGGCACAACGATCCTGACAGAGCCAAGCATCCACTTCAGTTCATCAAGGAGGTCTATTTTAAATTGTGATGCCATGAGAAAGGCATTGGTATCAATGAGTATTGTCACTCGATCAGTGTCCCCATTCCGATCAGTCTCCATCTGCCACCAACCTGCCTGCTGATAGCGATGGGTGATCCGATACTTGCACAGACAGGCCTTTTAAGAACAACTTCTGCCGCATCTTTCCTTGTATTGCTTACAAGACCCACAGTAACAGCAGTTCCAACAGAAAGCATCAAAGGTTCGCGTTGCTTGAGCGGCTCGATCGAGACTTCGCTGTTAGACCCTACAACCCTCTCCATGAGCTTTACTGAAAACCACATCTTCTCCCAGACCGGTGGAAGACTTCCTGCATGCCCGAGGACCTGACCGGCTAACATGTCACTTTTCGTGATTGCCGGATCAAGTTTGGTTCCAATAGCGATCAGGCCTCCTGGAGTTGCAACATGAACCTTCTTATTTCCTTTGTGAATCTCCGTCACCTTGGTCACTATCGGTTCCCACTTTATTTTATTCTCCACCTGGGTCTGGATACCAGGCCTTATCTCTATCTCATCACCGTCTTCAATAAGGCCCCTGATAAGCGAACCACCAACGACTCCACCTTTCACATCTTTCCAGCTGCAGCCAGGACGGTTTACATCAAATGAGCGGGCAACGAGCATGACCGGGTCTGCCTCCGGCTGGCGGGAGGGCTCGGCAATAGTCTCATCAAGAGCCTGGATAAGCGCCCAGATATTGATATTTTTTTGTGCTGATACCGGGATGATAGGTGCATTTTCGGCAATGGTCCCTTTAACAAACGCTTTTATCTCCTCGTAATTTTTAATGGCGTCCTTGTGGGAGACCACGTCAATCTTATTCTGGACAATAACAATATTTTTAATTCCGACCAGGTCAAGGGCCATTAAATGTTCTTTTGTCTGTGGCTGCGGGCACCGGTCGGCCGCTGATATCACCAGCATTGCTCCATCCATCAGGGCAGAGCCGGAGAGCATTGTAGCCATCAGTGTCTCGTGCCCGGGTGCATCAACAAAAGAAACCGCACGAACAGGTTCTGTTTCACTGTTGCACCGTGTGCAGACGGGAGTTGTTGTCAGTCCTTCAGGTCCGCGGCATTTCTTGCACCGGTAAAAGACAGCATCTGCATACCCAAGCCTTATGGATATGCCTCGTTTCATCTCTTCACTATGCCTGTCAGTCCAGGCACCTGTGAGGGTATTTACCAGCGTGGTCTTACCATGATCGACATGACCGACCACACCAATATTTGTATTTGGAATCAGTTCTTCTGGCACCAGCTATTCAACCTCCTTACGTATTTCCATCGGATCATACTTATAGCCATAACCGGGGGGCAGGGTACAGGACCCTGCTACTCTGACATGTGATCCCTTGTGCGGTTGTTCAGTTACTCATCCTGCACCAGCACAGGCACCATCCAGGTTTGGTGGTTCTTCCGTGGCTTCCATCTCAATCTGGCGCCTTTCATGTTCCAGCTGTGCAAGCTGTTCATCCCTGTCCATTTCATGCCCTTTCTTCCTGGTTAACTCAGCCGGGATTAGCTGGTCAATCCGGTATAAAAGCCCGGTTGAGTCAATTTCAGCAAACCTTCTGCCGCCTTTGTCAACAAGCCTGGTGATGGTTCCCGATGTGCCGGTCCGTGGATATCTCACGGTATCTCCGGCATCCAGAATACTCTCCTGATTCATAACTCTCACCTATTTTTCTACTCCCGGATTAAATCCTCTCTCCTTTTGCAACCTGTTCTTCAGTGACCTGGTATTCAGCCCCGGTGTTTACATTACGGTATCTTCCCGGAATTGTGATGGCACCGGCTGCTGCCTCTGTCGGATATGGCACGGTAAATATGCCATCGACACTGTGCGTCCGGTATACAAATTCACGCCCGGTATTTGTTTTTACCTTGAGCTCCAGCATACCATCCCCGGCGATTTGCGCGCCTTTGACATGCTCAAAGATCTTGACATAACGGATATCGTCCATATCTGCAGGAGTGACCCTGGTACTGGACTCAAAAATGAGCCGGTAATGGCTTAATGACCTGACTGGTTCAACTGGATCTGTATATCCCATATTGACCATGATGACACCATATTGTGGATTTTCCTGAGGATTGAAAGAGTCAGCAACGGCTTTTGCGGCTGAGAAGTTTGTCTGTCCTCCGTCGACGACAACCGGAACATTAAGGCCTGATGCTGATGGTCTCATGTACTTAAGTAAAAATACGGTTCCTGGTGCTGTGTACGAACCATCAAAGTTATGGAGACGGGAGATCATCGTCTGGTAATATTCGTTGGTCAGAACTGGATATGGCATGCCTGATTTGGGGTCTTCTGGATTTGGAAATACGAATGTCTGCTGGTATGGGTATACGCCTACATCAGGGTTGTCCCATGTAGACATAGCCCAGAACTTACCGGTATCCATCTCATAATCGGTAATGACATACTTCGTATTCAGATTGGCCAGTATCTGGTCAGCCTCGCTCTCATCATGTGTCATGAAGAATCTGGCCGATCCATTCGGTCCGTTCACCCCGTACTGGAACGGGTTTGCGTTTGGCATACGTTTTCCAAGAAATGTGATCATATGCCCATAATCCCACCATGACATGACTCCGTAGGCACTGTCAGGATATGTGAAATTATTCTCATCATAAATTGCGTAATAGTCAATTCCAGGATCAGGCGTGTTCCCGTTCAGCCATTCTGTCGCCTCTCTCCAGTCAGGGTTAAGGTTGTATGCACCCATCATGAGGTTTCGACTCAGTGCCTGGTGCGAGAAGAGCAGAGCCAGGACAAGGATTATTGCTAAAAATGCATATGAGCCCGCCTTCACAGGCCCTGACAGGTGGCCTTTTTTGCTCTTGGAGACATCATGGGTCTTACCGGCCTTCTTCTTTCCTGCATGTTGTTCATCTCCTGTACCTCCTGATCCAGACCTGTACCTGGATGGAAGCTCTATGATACCAAGAGCAGAGCCCACGGCAATTCCGGCAAGGATAGCAACCGGGGCCGCCAGGTAATATTCGTACCTGATGTGCTGACAGGTGGCGTAAAAGATAACAACTGCCCAGATTAGGGTAAATACATGTGAAGGGCAGAGTTCTTTTCTGATCCGGTTTAATAGGACTGCTGCACCTGCACCAAACAGGATAAGACTGTACTGGAATGTTCTCCACGCATCATCAAAACTCCATGGTCTTGCTTCCTGGATGGTCTTCCAGTGAATATCATCAGAACCGAAGAAAGCATTGGCATTTGCCATCATGTATGCAAACAGGTCAGGAAAGACGAGTGCAAAGGCAATAATGCCAAGGATAGTCACCCCGACAATTGCGCCCACATAATACCAGAAAGGTTTTTCTTTGAGATGGTATGAAAATCCAAAAAGGAGAACATTTGCGAGGATCAGGAGTCCATAAGCGATCGGATGGCCGATGGTGTAATAATTGAGCCCTCCTTCCGAATGGATCCCTATAAAGAAAAATCCGATGATTGCAACGAAGAATGTCACCGAGTTAATGACCAGTGCAGATGCTCCCAGATGTCCGATGTACCTCTGGATGATAAACCAGACTGGTGTGAACATCCCGACGATCAGGGCAAATAGCAACATGGTCGGCATCAGGGCCAGCCCAAGGACATAAGTGATTCCACAAAGGACTCCAAGAAGGATGGGTACTTTCCATGTCTCCCTGTCTTTTAGATCTACCGGATTTTTCCTGCTGTATACCAGCGCAGAAAGATAGCACAGGCAGAAGAGAGTGCTGAAAAAGACTTCCCCTGCATGATGGTCAAGGTACCCGTAAAATGACCTGAAAAAGAACTGCCCTGGCACAATCGCGATAAAAAACGCAGCAACCAGACCTGATTTCCAGTCAGCAATCCTGCTTACCAGCAGATATATGATCGGAACCATGAGTGCTGCCATCGCACAGGGGATGAAGAGAGTGGCTGAAATGATTTCCGTCCTGGTGACGGCACCGGTTAACAGGCATAATGTGGCTCCAAGAAAAGGAAAGAGCGGTCCCCAGTGCATGGGCTGGCCGTACGGGAAGTAGGTCATCGGATCAAACCAGGCAATGTTCGGATAATTTGCGATAACCTGCTCAATCCTTCGGAGCTGATAAGTCGGATCATCCATGCCGACAAACATCAGCACGTCAGCGTTTCCCGAATAAGCAGGAAGAGTTCTGATTATAAACGAAAAAAAGGTAATAAGGAGAACAATTCCTCCTAATATGAGAGTAAATGGTTTAAGATATCTTGAATATTCCATCTCATCACGCTCTTTCAATCGTATGGATACTACATCGGTTTTCAGGGTTCATATAGAAATTCATCTGGTCCTGCACGATATCGCTTATATTGTGTCTGACTTCGTATCCCAGCCGCCTGATCTTTGAGATGTCGGCATATAAAATGGGGACATCTGATGGTCTGAACCTTTCCTCATCAAATTCAACTGGAATGGTCTTATCTGGCGTCCTTACAAGGATACCACCATCCTCTGGTCCAAAATCCAGAGATCCTTCAAGCATCATCCTGTCAACCCTGGATTTCTCAAAGCCTGAACCAAACATAATGCCGGTATCAGGCTCCAGGGGGTCTTTAAGACTTTTTCCTGTCCTGGTTGTGCAGATCTCCTCCACCGGCATACCACATGCCTCGATGCTGTGAAGTATATAACTGATAACCGAGGTGGTCCGGTTAGAGCCCTGGTTGTAGACATCTCCGGGTTTTCCTTTCATTGCAAGAAGCTCGTAACCTTGCACGATATCATCAATATGTGACCAGTCACGAAATGCATTCACATTTCCGATGGTAATCTTATCTGTCTCATTACACCTGAAATGACTGACCTGGCTTGTTATGACAGAAGTGACAAACTGGATGCCCCTGCCTGCCCCTTCATGATTAAATGCCCTTGATACGATGCCTTTCAGACCATAGGTGTAAAAGTAGTTCCGGAAGAGATAGTCGCCATAAACCTTCGAGACAGCATAAGGAGACATGGGTCTTAGCGGGTTATTTTCATGGATCGGAAGCTCTGGTATAGTATCTGGTTCAGGAAAGATTTCCCCGTATTTCTCTTTCAGCCTTGCATACTGCTGATCAGAACTGATAACAAGTCCGTACTCTTCGCTGGTTCCGGCAAAGACAAGCACTGGATCGGCCCCTTTAAGCCTGACGGCCTCAAGCAGGTTGTTTGTTCCAATGCCGTTTACCTGGGCGGTTTCAAGAGGATGGGAGAAAGATCTTGGGACAAATGACTGGGCTGCAAGATGGAAGATATAATCCGGTTCTGCAACATCTATAGCGTTCGCGATTCCGGTCAGGTCTTCAAGTCCTGCTTCAACATATGTAATCGCCCGTTCTATCTTCTTTTGTGACACATTCTTCGGTATGGTGCCATCTGATCTTCTCCGTACCATCCCGTACACCTTTGCTCCCTTGTCCAGAAGATCGCGGGCAAGGTACGAACCGGCAAATCCACTGACGCCGGTGATCAGGACATTTTTATCTTTCCAATTCATTCTGTCTTACTCCGTTACTTCCTGGATACATCCTGATGTATAATCGCGATAGCAGGTCTGCACATACTTTTCAAGTTGTTCCTTAAATATCTTGTAATCAAACAGTTCAGCCCTTTTTCGTGCCTCATGCCCGAACCTGGAAGGATCCTGGTCGACGTCTCTGATGGCACCGGCTATCTCCGCAGCTACTGGTGCAACCAGGATACCGGTATATCCATCTGCAACCGTCTCCTGGTATCCTCCCTCACACACGGCAACCACGGGTTTTTCACAGGCCATGGCCTCAAGCGGTGTAAGTCCGTAATCCTCATCAATGGCGGTCGTGAAAAATCCCCGGCACCTTCCATACAGGTCAAGAAGTTCCTCATCAGGTATCGGGCCAAGGAAGGTGACATTAGGGGGAGCCTCTTTTATAAGGTGCATGTACTCAGGGTATATCCTCCCGGCGATCATGAGTTTTTTATCAGGAAGAAGACGGAAGGTCTCGATCTGGAGATCGATCCGCTTCCATTTGTCAACCCTGCTAACCGATAACCAGAAGTCGCCATAGCCCAGGTTCTGGTACTTTTCCACGTGTACTGGGGGGTAGATGACCGTTGCAGGCTTTTGATAGGCCTTCCAGATCCTTGTCCTGACATTATGGGATATACCGGCAACTGACCTGACATGCTTTTTTACGTACCTTTGGTCCAGGTACCGGAAGATACCAAGTACGATTATGAATATCACCCGTTTCCCGACAGGCATGGATGCCAGGGTCGGATAATACATGTCGTAAAATGCCCGTCTTGGTGTCAGCATCAGGTAGGAGTGTAGAACTTTTCCTGATAAAAATCGCAGGGACATATCATCGGTAGCGATATAAAAGTCGTAATCAAGATTGAGCCTTTTAAATAATCTCATTCCTGCAATCTGGCGAAAAGGCTCATCCGGAAGTGCCTTCTTAAGCGGAAAGAACCGGACCTTTGCGGCATCAGGGTACATCGTGCATAAATCTTCACCAACTGACAGGCAGACTATGGTTGCATCCAGGGCAAGTGCCATGTCGATGAAAAACCGCTCTGCCCCACCTGGAATCTTAAAATCCATGCAGGATAGTATTGCAATTCTCATCTCTGCTCCTGAAGGGGGGTGAATACATCTCTCGTATACTTTTCTGCGATCCTGTCCCATCTCATTTCTTCGGGTGGTTCATACTTTTCCCTGCTCCTTTGAGTTATCATATCCTCCAGTGCCAGGACCAGCCCGTCATTATCGCCAGGTTCTGTAAACCTTGTTCCTTTGTAAGATCCAAGACTTTCAACAAGCCCTCCCACTTTTGTTGCCAGTATCGGAAGTCCATATGCTATGCCGATATGTGCCACTCCGCTCTGGGAGGCACGTGTATAGGGAAGGACAAGAAGGTCTGCGGCAGAGAAAAATACCGGGATGTCCTCGTCTGAAATGTACCGGTTATCAAGGACTATCCTGTCAGAGACTTGAGAATTTTTTATCAGGTCAACTGATTCCTGATCTTCCCATGCCTCTCCTGCAACGATGAGAACTGTATCCTCCAGGATAGAAGGGGAGATCTTTTCAAATGCCTTAACCAGTTGGGATACACCCTTGTAAGGCCTGAGCAGCCCGAAGAATAACAGGACATATTTTCCCTCTAATCCCAGTTTTAACTTGCATTGCTCTTTATCCATGACCGTGTACTGGTCATAGAGTCCGTGAGGGATCACTGTTATCAGGGATGATTCGATCCGGTAATGGGATGAGATAAGCTGGCGGTCATGTTCAGAGTGAACGACAAACCGGTATGCCCTCTTCCTGATGATTCTGCCCATCACCCGTGCATAAATTCGTAGAGGCAGTATGGCGTACTCCAGCGGGTCCACCACCTCGTGGAACTCAATGACAAGGTTTGTTCTCCTTCCGGAAAGGAGAAGAAGGGCAAGGAACATGTGAACGATGCTGGAAGTCCACCATTCAAAGATTACTATATCAGATCTCCTGATTTTACAGGCCCCTGATGCCCATGAAAACGGACTGTACCAGTCCAGCACTTCGGCTACACTGACTGCATCTGAAAATTTCACAGAACTTTCAGTCTTTCCGACTCGCTTCCATCCTGGAAAAAGTTGTTTGGGCAGCATATTGCGAAATAATACTGCATTAACAGTGCTTTTTTCGGCAAGAGCATTACAAAGCCGGATGGTGTAATAACTTATCCCGGATAAAAACCTGGCAGAAGGGCCTACCACCGATATTACGGGAGTCACATCTTTTTTCATTCTACGGTAACACTCTTTGCCAGGTTTCTTGGCATGTCAATCTCCCTGCCAAGCCGGTTTGCTGTATGGTATGCAAGGAGCTGCAGCAGCACAGTTGTTGTCAGAACCTGTGTCCAGGGATGACCTTTTGGAACAGGCACTATCACATCTGCAATCTCCCTGACATCTTCATCATCATCATTCCCAAGTGCGATGATTGGTGTGCCCCTTGCCTTCATCTCTTTCATGTTTCCAAGCATGACCTCATATGCAGGTCCAGGGATACAGATGGCGATCGCCGGTGTTTCAGGAGATAACAGGGCAAAAGGTCCGTGTTTGAGTTCGCCGGCTGCATATGCCTCGGCATGGATATAAGAGATCTCTTTCATCTTCAGAGCCCCTTCCATCATGACCGGGTAAAAGACTCCACGCCCCACGTAAAAGATATGTTCGGCCTTACTACAGATGTCAACCGCTTCGGTAAGATCGGTCAGGAGGACCTGCTCAATTGCATACCTGGCATGGTCAAGGACATCATGACATCTCCCCCCGGAGAGGATATTTACTACCTGCATTAAAACCCCCACCTGGGAGATGAATGATTTTGACGCTGCAACGCTTATCTCCGGGCCGGCATGCATCAGGATAGTATCATGTGCACTTCTGGTAATTGTGCTGTTGAGCACATTGGTTATCGCGACCGTCTTTACATTATTGCATATGCCTTTTCTTATTGCTGCAAGAGTATCTGCCGTCTCCCCGCTTTGTGATATGCCGATGATGACATCACTGAACGGGATACTGGCATACTTGTACTCTGATCCCATCTCCAGCCTGACAGGAATGCCACAGGCAGGTTCGATAAGGTACCTGAAGATCATCCCGGCATGGTAGGAGCTTCCACATGCAACAACAGTGATTGACGATGCATTAAGCAGGGAGGATGGTAATGTCTCTTCAGATACCGCATGGACCGCCTGGTGAATGGCATCCGGTTGCTCAAAGATCTCCTTGAGCATGAAATGGGCAAACCCTCCTTTCTGAATGGTATCTGGTGTCCAGCTGATCTCATGGATCTCGCGTTCTGCAGGCCGGTCACCAAAATAGACAGAATATGAATCTGGTCTAAGTTCTGCAGTATCTCCATCGTTAAGGTAAATGACCCTTGAGGTATATTCAAGAAGAGGCGTGATGTCAGATGCGGCAAAGATCTCCCCGTCGCCGATTCCAAGAACCAGCGGACTCTGGTTTCTTGCAGCAATAAGCCGGTTTTCACCGGCTGAAATTATTAACAGTGCATATGAACCTGACAGGAGAGGGAGGGTATTTCTGACGGCCTCAAGCAGGTCACCGGTATATGCCTCCTCGATCAGGTGTGCGATGACCTCTGTGTCGGTATCTGACCGGAATATATGCCCTCTCCCGATAAGATCCCGTTTCAGGGCAGAATAATTCTCAATTATCCCGTTATGGACCACCGCTATCTGATCAGTGCAATCCTGGTGTGGG
>Ga0255340_1001895_pt1 | contig 25932 bp, 18 predicted proteins | sample wastewater_treat_7_FD_192417 | JGI IMG/M metagenome (GOLD analysis project Ga0255340, IMG submission 192417) | Wastewater microbial communities from Lulu Island WWTP, Vancouver, Canada - plant10 | ecosystem: Engineered > WWTP > Wastewater > Unclassified | place: Canada: Vancouver, British... | reverse complement strand
ACAATCGAGTTTCATTTCATAAGCCGATTTGCGGGCTCCTACCAATGCTTCAAAAAAGGGTCGATGCTCCGGCGATACCGTAAAATGAATATTCACTTCCCTATCTCTGTTCATCGCATAATACGATCCTTCGGTAAGATGCTCGCCAACCGGTGTGCGATTCCCTTCGGGGTATTTATGAAAAAGCAACAATCCTTTCGGCAGATATCCGTAGTTCAGGCCGTCGGGCATAAGCAGAGCAGACACCACATCCTTATATCGGCCTCTTTCCACCAACTCGGACACGGTATGGCCGTATAAGTCTTTGCATGAAGCATCGAGAGAGAGGTAAAACGCAAATTTGTCGATATTCCCGAAAAAAGTTTTTTCGGCTTCAGTGGTCGGCACGGCATAATCTGCGTCTAAAAACGCGAACAAATCTTTAAACATGCGACTTGCCGCACCCGAAGCCGGCACAAACTTCACCACTTGATGATCGTCTCGCAGAAAATGAGCCCATTCTTCAATATATTGTTTTTCGGCCGTTTCAGGGATGCGCATAATTCCCTTATCTATTGTTGCTGCCGAGATGATGGTTAAATAAGGGAATCCCTGCTTGAAGCGCTTCAACTGCTCTTCCACTTCGGCAAGGCTCAAGTTCATCTCTTTTATCTGTGCTAAATCACGGGGAGTAAACATAATATCAACGTTTTTAATGGAATATTATACTTGCATTACTATAACTGTTTCTGTTTCCAAACATACATAAAAATTTTTAATTCACGCGCAAGTATTGAAATTAATTTGCAGGAAAGGAACGGAAATACCAATTGCAAAAAGAGAATCGATACCTGCAGGGATAACCAAACGCCGGCCATTCTAAAAGCTCCAAAAAAGGGAGAAAAGATATTCGAACCAAGTACGACGCAAATACGACCGAAGTATTATCATGAAAAAAACGGCAAAACTATAAAATTATACTTCCGATTTTGCTTCCGGAAATACGCGTCAGAAGAATCCGTCATGGCCGAACATGTCCCACGAATTTTTCAAATTTTCGGTAGTACCCCCTCTCATCTTAAGAGGGGGGGCATTGGGATTACACTTAACTTATTACCTGTCCTTTATCTTATTAAGGGGACAAGCACTGCCGTCAGGCAGTGCAGGTGTCATGATAATCTGAAAGCAAGATCAACTTCGCGTCTTTGTGTTTGCGCAGCAAAAAATAGTCACAACGAGGCTGAAGCTCAACGCAAAACTCTTGATGCGGGATTTACGAATTGGATCATTCTTTAAAATTCGTAATCCTTTGCAAATGCGAGTCCGGCGAAAAGCAGGAATACAAAAAATAACACCACCATTCTTGGGAGCCGCTTATTCGTTTGCTCCCTGTGCTCCAATTTTTTGTGCATTGTTTACCTTTTATGCAAAACCGACAATCTGTCATAAAATTCGATCCTCAATTTTTTTTGGCACATCATTTGTTCAATCAAAAATGTAAACAAAAAAATGGAACAGAAATTCAAATAAATTAATATAAAGACTATGGGAAAAATAATTGGAATAGACTTGGGAACGACCAACTCGTGTGTCGCCGTAATGGAAGGCAGCGAGCCGGTGGTTATCCCCAACAACGAAGGCAAACGCACTACGCCGTCCGTGGTAGCGTTTTTGGATAACGGCGAACGGAAGGTAGGAGATCCGGCTAAACGTCAGGCAATTACCAATCCTACTCGGACTGTGTTTTCGATCAAACGTTTTATGGGTCGAAAGTATGATGAAGTACTTAACGAAATCTCCCAAATGCCCTATAAAGTAGCCAGAGGAGAAAACAACACCCCTCGCGTAGAAATTGACGGACAATTATATACGCCACAGGAGATTTCGGCTATCATTCTTCAAAAAATGAAGAAAACCGCCGAGGATTATCTGGGTCAGGAAGTGAAGGAAGCGGTAATCACCGTTCCGGCATACTTTAACGACTCGCAGCGTCAAGCGACCAAAGAAGCAGGCGAAATTGCGGGATTAAAAGTACAACGTATCGTCAACGAACCTACAGCGGCAGCATTAGCCTATGGGTTGGACAAGAAAAACAAAGACTCGAAGATAGCCGTATTCGATTTGGGAGGAGGAACATTCGATATCTCGATTCTCGAATTGGGAGATGGCGTTTTCGAAGTAAAATCGACCAATGGCGATACCCATCTGGGAGGTGACGACTTTGACCAGCGAATTATAGACTGGTTAGCCGAAGAGTTTCAGAAGGAAGAAGGCATCGATCTTCGCAAGGATCCGATGGCTTTGCAACGACTGAAAGAGGCAGCCGAGAAAGCTAAAATAGAACTTTCGAGCTCTACCAGTACCGAAATTAACCTGCCGTACATCATGCCGGTAAACGGAATACCCAAACACTTGGTGAAAACACTGACTCGGGCCAAATTCGAACAGTTGATTGACGACCTGTTGCGAAAATGTATCGCTCCTTGTCAAACGGCGATGAAAGATGCAGGATTGAGCAATTCGGACATTGACGAAGTGATTCTGGTAGGAGGATCGACACGTATCCCTGCCGTTCAGGCATTGGTCGAAAAACTTTTTGGCAAAGCTCCGCACAAGGGCGTTAATCCCGACGAAGTGGTTGCCCTTGGTGCTGCTATACAGGGAGCCGTGCTCACGGGCGAAATAAAAGATGTGTTGTTGCTCGATGTTACTCCGCTTTCGCTGGGTATCGAAACACTGGGAGGCGTGATGACAAAACTCATCGAAGCCAATACCACCATTCCTACCCGCAAGAGCGAAATATTCTCGACGGCAAGCGATAACCAACCTTCGGTACAGATCAATGTTCTGCAAGGTGAACGTGCAATGGCGCGCGACAACAAACAGATCGGCGTGTTCAATCTCGACGGCCTGCCACCTGCACCGCGAGGTGTTCCTCAAATCGAAGTTACGTTCGATATCGATGCCAACGGCATTCTCAATGTATCGGCTAAGGACAAAGCTACCGGTAAGGAACAGAAGATCCGCATCGAGGCTTCGTCCGGACTGAGTGAAGAGGAAATCAAGCGCATGAAAGAAGAAGCTGCCGCCAATGCCGAAGCCGACAGACGCGAAAAAGAGCGCATCGACAAGCTGAATCAGGCCGACTCGTTGATCTTCCAAACCGAGAAACAGCTGAAAGAATGGGGAGACAAGATTCCTGCCGACAAGAAAGCACCGATCGAGGCCGCGCTCAACAAACTGAAAGATGCCCACAAGGCTCAGGATTTGGCCGGTATCGATGCCGCTACCAACGAGCTGAATGCCGTTTTCCAAGCTGCTTCGCAGGATATGTACAATGCGACTAATGCAGGTGCGGGTCAGCAATACTCATCTGCCGATCCCGGCAGCCAGTCGCAAAGCAACAATAGTGGCAACAAAACCGATGGCGATGTGACGGATGTAGATTTTGAGGAAGTAAAATAATCCACATAATCAAGTCTTAATCAAAAATAAGTAAAAAGCGGTAGTACAATGTATTACCGCTTTTTTATTGGTAAATATTTCTTGATACTTATGCTTTTATGTCGGTTTTTTATTGTATATTTGCTACATATTTGTTACGCGACTTAAATAACAGTAAGGTGCGACTAATAAATACTTATCACTACTTATTCATTCTAAAAACGATTGATATGCCAGGTAGCAAATTTATTCTTCCAAGGACTTGCGAAAATTGCGGAGCTCAGTTCAATGCTAAAACTGTATATTCAAAGTTTTGCTCGAAGAAATGTTCGGAGGCTGCAACTCGTAAAAAGAAGGCGCAAGAAAAACAGGAAGAACAACGCCAAAAGTTAGCCGCGCAAATTCCCACCGACCGCCCTCATATCTCCATTGCTGAAGCAGTAGCATTATTTGGCATTTCAAAAGATACCATTTACCGCCAAATCAGAAAAGGCAATATCCCGACTGTTAACCTTGGGGAGCGATTGACCCGCATTAGTCGGGTCGACATAGAAGCAATGTTTCCCAAGGTTGAAATAGCAAAAGCCATTCAACCGATAATTACAAAACAAGAAATCAATTTCGACCCCGCTAATTGTTATACCATTGGCGAAATATCCCAAAAGTTTGGCATTTCACTCTCAACTGTCGACAAAACCATTCGCAAAAACAGCATACCAAAGCGTCAAATCGGAAAATATGTCTACGTGCCGAAATCCGAAATCGACAAACTTTTTAAATGAAACACCCGATGAATTATAATATCGACAAATACATAAAAAACGAGGACAACTCGGCCCGATTTGTTTTAGGCATGGATAGTCGCAATCCTTTGTTCGTTATTGGAGTGAATCCCAGTACTGCCGATGATCGAAAACCCGATGCCACAATTCGAAGAATAATGGGTTATGCGCAGCGCAATGAATTTGATGGATTTTATATGCTGAATGCTTATCCCATACGGGCAACTTTCCCGAAAGAATTACCAAATGAGTGGGATGAAAATTTACACAAACAAAATCTCCTACATATTGAAGCATTATTCCAAAATCATGATAATCCAACAGTTTTAGTAGCTTTCGGCGACACAATCCGCATCAGGCCCTATTTGAAAAAATGTTTCGTCGATATTGCTTCAATCATTTCAATACATAATCCAAGATGGAAAATGATTGGCAATCCAACCAAATTGGGAAATCCCCGTCATCCCTGTCGAGGAAATTATCAATCACTTTCTGATTTTGATGTCAACAAATATTTATCCCGATAATCATGCGCAAATCATTGGCTAAAACCAAATGTACTGTCAAGCTTCGCAAATCAGAATATCACAACGAGTGGTATTTGATACTCGAAAGCTATCCGGTTTTCAATAATGGCACGGGTAAACCTCAACGAATCATTGAGGCACTCAACAGGACTATAACAACCCCTATATGGGATAAAACCAAAACCGCCCGAACTTCTGGCGATGGGACAAAAACTTATAAACCAAAAAGAGATGCTAACGGCATCATTCTATGCAAAAGCACCATCGACCAGGAAGCCTGTATTTACGCTGATGGTGTCCGCAGCATTCGCCAAAAGGAATATGACAACTCCGATTTATATACTGAAAAAGAAGCCGAACTTGCAGTCCAGAACCAGCGCCGGCAAACAGATTTTATCGAATACTTTTTGAAAATTTCTAAGGACCGCCACCGCAACAATTCCCAATCAATTATAGTAAATTGGAATCGTGTCGGGGAATTATTGAAGCTCTTTACCAATAATCAGCCGCTCCCGTTCTCTCAAATAACCCTGAGCAAAGCCGAAGAAATCCGCCGTTTTATGCTTTCAGCGCCGTGTGGTGGCAATAAGAAAGGCACCGTATCACATAATACCGCAGCTACTTATTTCAGCATTTTCAAAGCCGGATTAAAACAGGCCTTTATTGATGGATATTTAATCGTGGATATTTCGGCTAAAATAAAAGGCATTCAAGAACAGGAAAGTCGCCGTGAACATCTGACAGTCGAAGAACTCAACCGCTTGGCTGCCACTCCATGCGACCACCCTATCCTCAAGCGTGCTGCACTTTTTTCTGCCCTTACGGGACTACGTCATTGCGATATTCAAAAACTGCGTTGGAAAGAAATTCAAAAAGAGGGCGACTCCTATCGCCTCAACTTTACCCAGCAAAAAACAAAAGGCGTCGAATATATGCCAATCAGCGAACAGGCCTATCAACTTTGCGGCGAACCGGGTAAGCCGAACAAACTTGTCTTTGAAGATTTACCCGATCCGTCGTGGATTTCAAAACCCCTTGAACGCTGGATAAAAAGCGCCGGCATAACTCGCAAAATCACATTCCACTGTTTCCGCCACACTTTTGCCACGCTCCAATTGACAAACGGTACTGACATTTATACCGTTTCCAAAATATTAGGCCATACCAACGTCAAAACTACTCAGATTTATGACAAAGTAGTGGATGGAAAGAATGAAAATGCAGCACACAAAATAAAATTGAAAATCAAATAACAAGAAATTTTGGCCTAAAAAATCACAAATTGACCTATTTTTAAAAAAATGCAATTTTTTTCGTTGATAATCAGTAATTTAATAATTATTTAGATTTTTTTCAAAACGCTTGCTAATTAAAAAAAATAGTTGAACCTTTGCAAACATAATTGTTTAACACAAATGTTTATTTTAAAAAGAAAAAATAATGAGAAAAATAGAAACTGAATCAAAGCAAAAAATCCTTGAGGCAGCAGAGGCGGAATTTCTCGAAAAGGGTTTCGGAAACGCAAAAATCGTTTCCATAGCCAAACGCGCTGGAATCAGCCACACGATGCTGCACTATTATTACAGTACTAAAGAGGAACTTTTTCAACGGATTTTTAAGGAAAAAGTGCAATTGCTTTCTCAAATGTTCAATGTGGTTTTAGAGCAAAACGCCAATTTTACAGAAACTTTAAGGCTTTTAATCGAATCACAGTTTAATTTTGTGGCCAAAAATCCTCAACTGCCGATGTTCGTTTTTCGCGAAATTTTATCAAACGAGGAAAATCGCCACTGGGCAATTCAAACGCTTTACCCACATTTATTGCCTTTTTTGACAGCCTTTGAAAAAATGTTTAACGCCGAATTATCAAAAGGAACAATCCGACCTGTTACATTTCAAAATTTGTTAATGAATGTTATTTCGCTTAATATTTCAGTTTTTATTGCTATGCCGATGTTGAAAGAACCATTACAGTTGGACAGCAACGAGAAAATGGAAAAATTTCTTGTTGAACGTCGCGAAAGCAATGTTCAGTTCATTTTGAAAGCTATGCGACCCTGAATTTTTTTTACTTTACAATAAACAATTATGTTTAACTCAATTGTTCTATAAAAATGTTTAATAATAAAATTGATAGTCAAATGCACAGAACCACCTTTTTTCTAATTGTTACGCTCTTATTCACAATGCCAACATTCGCGCAGTTAGGCATTGAGGAGTGTTACGAAAAAGCCGTTACAAATTACCCGCTTATAAAGCAGTATGGTTTAATTGAACAGTCGCGAGAGTATAATTTATCGAACGCGGCGCGGGCTTGGTTGCCGCAAATAACGCTTAACGCAAAGGCAAGTTATCAATCTGATGTAACGAAAATTCCGCTCGATTTTTCGCAAGTGCCGACGTTGGCAAATATGGAAATTGCAGAATTGAGTAAAGGCCAGTACGGCGTTACGCTCGACATTACGCAAATGCTGTGGGATGGCGGCGCTACAAAGGCGCAAAGTGAGCAAATTAAGGCGCAAACTGCCACCGAAAACGAGGAGTTGAAAGTTAATTTGTATGCTATAAAAGAGCGAATTAACCAAATTTTTTTCGGCATTTTGTTCTGTGATGCAATGTTAGAACAAAACTGCATTTTTCAGGAAAATTTGCAGCAAAATTTCGACCGCGTAAGGTCGTGCATTATCGTCGGACTTGCCAATCAAGCCGATTTAGACGCGGTAAAAGTGGAGCAAATTAAGGCAAAACAGAATTTTACGCAGATTTCACATAACCGCAAGGCGTATTTGACAATGCTTTCGGCGTTTATCGGCGAAAAATTAGACGAAAACGCCGTTTTGCAAAAACCCGAAATTGAACAAACTGTTTTTGCTGAAAATGACCGCCCCGAACTCTCACTTTTCGACAGTAAATTAGCGTTTCTTGATGCGCAAAAAAGTGGAATAAAAGCAAGTTTGATGCCGAAATTCAATCTGTTTTTCACAGGTGGCTACGGCAATCCCGGACTGAATATGCTCAAAGACGGTTTTATGCCCTACGCTATCGGCGGGGTGCGTATGTCGTGGAATATCAGCAGTTTTTATACTTTCAAAAACCGTATAAACCAACTCGAAACACAACGCGAAAACATTGCCACACAGCGAGAAACATTCTTGTTTAACAGTAATTTGCAGGCAACAGGCAAACAAAACGACATTGAAAAATACCGCGAACTCCTAGCCGATGATGACGAAATTATCGCCTTGCGACAGTCGGTAAAACGAGCCACAGAGAAAAAAGTGGAAAGCGGCACGGCGACAGTTTCCGAACTTATTCGCGAAACCAACGCTGAAGCATTGGCGCGGCAGGACAAAATTTTGCACGAACTCGAAATGCTTCAAACGGTTTATAATCTGAAATATATCACTAATAAATAAAATAATAAGAATATGAAACGAATATCATTTCTCAGTTTTTTTGCAGTTCTTCTCTTTTCCGCCTGCAACAACAAAAACAGCAGTTACGATGCAACAGGAGTGTTTGAAACCACTGAAATTGTAGTGTCGGCAAAGAGCAACGGCGAAATTCTACAATTTGACATTTCCGAAGGGCAGGAAGAAGTTGCGGGGCAAACGCTCGGCGTGATTGACACAACACAACTTTACCTTAAAAAAGTGCAATTGCAGGCGAGCTTGAGGGCGATAAATAGCCGCCGGGTGAATGTTGCGAACCAGATTGCCGTTCTCCGACAGCAATTGGAAACGGCGAAAAGCGAGCGTCAGCGTTTTGCCAAACTCGTGAGCGAAAATGCCGCCAACCAAAAGCAGTTGGACGATATTAATGCGCAAATTGTCACGCTCGAAAAGCAACTTGCCGCCCAAACCGAAACGCTCGACAACACAAACAACAGTTTGACATACGAGCAGCAGGCAGTTGTGGCGCAAATCGCGCAAATTGACGACCAGATTAAAAATTCTCTAATCAAATGTCCAGTGGCAGGTACGATTTTGGAAAAATTTGCCGAAGCAGGCGAACTCGCGACGGCAGGTAAACCACTTTTCAAAGTCGCCAATCTAGAAAAAATATACCTGCGAGCGTATATCACGGCGAGCCAACTTACCGAATTGAAAATCGGGCAGCAGGTAAAAGTTTTTTCCGACTTGGGTGAAAAGGGCAGGAAAGAATACGCGGGCGCAGTTTCGTGGATTTCGGACAAAGCCGAATTTACGCCCAAAACCATTCAAACCCGCGATGTCCGTGCAAATCTTGTGTATGCTGTAAAAATTTCGGTAAAAAATGATGGATATATTAAAAAGGGAATGTACGGTGAGATTTTATTTGAAAATTAAAAATGAAAGCAATTCAATTAAATAATATCTCTTTGAAATACAAAGAAGTAACCGCTTTGCAAGATGTAAGTTTTGAAGTGGAACGCGGTGAACTTTTTGGTTTGATCGGGCCCGACGGCTCTGGAAAAACTTCGCTTTTCAGGATTTTGACAACGCTTTTGCTTGCTGACAGCGGACAAGCTGCGGTCGATGGGCTTGATGTTGTAAAAAATTACAAAGAAATCCGTGAAAAAGTTGGCTATATGCCCGGTCGATTTTCGCTTTATCAGGACTTGACAGTGGAGGAAAATCTGAACTTTTTTGCCGCCGTTTTCAACACTACTATCAAGGAAAATTACTATTTAATAGAGGATATTTACCGTCAGCTTGAGCCGTTCAAAACGCGGCGGGCGGGCAAACTTTCGGGCGGAATGAAACAGAAACTTGCTTTGAGTTGCGCCCTCATTCACAAGCCGTCAGTGCTTTTTCTCGATGAGCCGACCACCGGCGTTGACCCTGTGAGCCGCAAAGATTTTTGGGGAATGTTGAAAAAACTTAAACAGCAGGGCATTACCATTCTTGTTTCCACACCCTATATGGACGAGGCGGCTCTCTGCGACCGTATCGCGTTGATTAACAAAGGAAAAATCCTTCAAATTAACACGCCCGAAAACATTACGGCAAATTACCCACGCCCGCTCTATGCCGCAGAGTCAAACGATAATTATTCGTTGTTGAAAGAATTACGGCAAAACCCCAAAGTCCGTTCTGCTTACATTTTTGGTGAGGCAATCCACGTTACTTTAAATGAACAATTAACAATGAATAATGAACAATTTATGGAAATTACGCCGACCATTGAGGATTGTTTTATTGAATTATTAAAAGAGTGAAAGATTATGCAAAAAGTAATTACGACAGATAAACTGACTAAAACATTCGGCAATTTCACTGCCGTAAATGCCATTAGTTTTGACGTTTATAAAGGCGAAATTTTTGGATTTTTGGGGGCAAACGGCGCGGGCAAAACGACCGCGATTCGTATGCTTTGCGGGTTGAGCAAACCCACTTCGGGCAGCGGAACGGTGGCGGATTTCGACATTGCGAGGCAGTCGGAACAGGTTAAGAAAAATATCGGTTATATGAGCCAAAAATTTTCTTTGTACGATGATTTGAAAGTATGGGAAAACCTGCGGCTTTTCGGTGGAATTTACGGAATGAAAGAGCGTGAAATTGCAGAAAAGACCGACAAAATTCTCGCAGAACTCGGCTTTGAAAGCGAGCGGGAAACGCTTGTAAAGTCCCTACCGCTCGGTTGGAAGCAGAAACTTGCTTTTTCGGTGTCCATTTTTCACGAGCCGAAAATTGTGTTTCTCGACGAGCCAACGGGCGGTGTTGATCCTGTTACGCGGCGGCAGTTTTGGGAACTGATTTACGAGGCGGCAGAACGCGGAATAACCGTTTTTGTTACAACGCATTATATGGACGAAGCGGAATATTGCAACCGCGTTTCGATAATGGTTGATGGAAAAATTGAAGCGTTGAACACGCCCAAAAATCTAAGAAAACAATTTAATGCAAGCAATATGGACGAAGTTTTTCAAAAATTAGCCCGTAAAGCAACACGTGGCGACAATTAAAAAATAAAGATATGAAAGCGAAAAAATTTCTCTATTCTCAATTCTTTGCATTTGTCAAAAAAGAATTTTATCATATTTTCCGCGATAAACGGACAATGCTCATTTTGCTTGTAATGCCGATTGTGCAGATAATTTTGTTCGGTTTTGCCATTACTACCGAAGTGAAAAACACGCCTTTTGCAGTTTTTGATATGGTAAAAAACGAAGAAACAAGGCAAATTATTGAACGGCTTGCCGCCAGCGAGCATTTTTCGTTTGCAAAATATTTGATTTCCAACGCCGAAATAGACAAAGTTTCCCAAAAAGGCGAGGCAAAATTGGCTGTTGTGTTTAAAAAAAGTGGCAATTCTCAACTTTCAATTCAACTGATTGCAGACGCTACCGATCCTAATCAAGCGAATACTTTTGCAAATTATGCCTCTGCTATTATAAATCAATGGGAAATGGAAAATTTACAACCAACTGCAAATCTGAATATTATTAAAATTATTCCTCAAATAAAAATGCTTTACAACCCCCAGATGAAAGGGGCGTATAACTTTGTTCCTGGTGTTATGGGGCTTGTGCTGATACTGATTTGCGCGATGATGACTTCCATTTCTATTGTCCGCGAAAAAGAAATCGGCACAATGGAAATTTTACTTGTTTCGCCAGTAAAACCGATTTTTATTCTATTGGCTAAAATTACACCTTATTTCGTACTGTCGGTTATCAACCTGACAACCATTTTATTACTGTCGGTTTTTGTGATTGGCGTACCGATTGCGGGCAGTTTGTTTATGCTGATTGCCCTCTCGTTGCTGTTTATTTTTGTCGGCTTGTCATTAGGTTTATTAGTGTCCAATATGGTAAAAACTCAGGTTGCTGCGATACTTATTTCGGTGGTTGTTATGATGATGCCAACGATGTTACTTTCTGGTATGATATTTCCCATTGACAGTATGCCGAAAATTTTGCAGTGGATTTCAGTCATTCCGCCAAATCGTTGGTATGCCGAGGGCGTAATAAAAATTATGATACAGGGCGTTGAGCCGCAATATGTTGTAAAAGAATTTGCCATACTCGGCTTTATGGCTGTGGTTTTGATTACAGTGAGTTTGAAAAAGTTTAATATCAGAATAGCTAAATAATTGAGAATTATGTTAAAGTTTTTGTTAGAAAAAGAGTTTAAACAGATATTTAGGAACGCATTTATTCCGAAACTGATTTTGGCAATGCCTATAATGGTGATGTTAGTATTGCCATGGGCTGCCAATCAGGAAATAAAAAATGTAAAATTAAGCGTGATTGACAACGACCACAGTACATTTTCGGAACGGTTAACAGGTAAAATCGCCGCGTCGGGTTATTTTCGCCTGACTAATATTTCCAACACTTACAGCGAGGCAATGCAAAGCGTTGATGCAGGGAAAGCAGACATTATCCTCGAAATTCCGCAAGAATTTGAAAAGGAATTATTTAAATCAAAAACGGTAAATGTAATGCTTTCCGCCAACGCCGTCAATGGCATGAAAGGCGGATTGGGCAGTGCGTATTTATCAAATATTATCAATGATTTTACAGCCGAAATAAACAAAGAACAGGGCAGCATTTTACAACTCTCAACGCTCCATTCTCAATTTAGATATAATCCTTCGCTCGACTACAAGGTTTTTATGATACCCGCGCTGTTTGTTATGTTGCTGACTTTGCTCACAGGATTTTTGCCCGCGCTCAATATTGTGGGCGAAAAAGAGTTAGGGACAACCGAGCAACTCAATGTAACGCCGATGAACAAAGGCATTTTCATTCTTGCCAAACTTATCCCCTATTGGATTATAGGCATTGTGATTTTGTCGATTTGTATGGGTATTGCAGCATTGGTTTATAGTTTAATTCCTTCTGGAAGTTTAGCCGTAATTTACTTTTATGCAATTATTTACATACTTGCCGTTTCGGGTTTGGGTATTATCATTTCCAACTATTCCGATACGATGCAGCAAGCAATGTTTGTAATGTTCTTTTTTATGCTGATAATCATTCTGTTAAGCGGACTTTTCACGCCCATTAGCAGTATGCCGCGTTGGGCGCAGTTTATAACCAATTTCAACCCGCTAAAATACCTGATGGAAGTAATGCGAGCCGTCTATCTCAAAGGCAGCGGCATACGTGAACTTTTGCCGCAATTTTTTGCCCTCTGTGGTTTTGCAGTGGTGTATAATGCTTGGGCAGTGGGGAGTTACAAAAAGAGCAAATAAAATTCTATTCATGTTTATGGCATTTATGGCGGTCGCGAAGTATTTCCCAATCTTTTTCTGTTCGGTACGGCTCAAACTTCTGCCGGCTAAGGACGTCTTACCTTTTGCCGCCACCTGGTCGAACCTATCCGTCACCGGTTGCGAGAGCGTTATAAAATCGAGATGGAAGAATACCGGCTCAAACAAGCCGAATATGTGGCCAACAAAAATAATCCCGATGCCGAGCAACCTCAGGAGCCCCTTTTGCGCACGCTTTTCATTCCGGCCAACAGCAGTGCAACCTCCGTATATCAGGTTTTGAACGATAACAAGGGTGTGGGTTTGATGTTCGAAACCGAAGGCGATACGCTTGCCAACACCTTCAAATCCGACTATGGCAACTTTTCCGACGGCTTCCGCAAAGCGTTCCACCACGAAAAAATCTCTTACCTCAGGCGCAAAGACCGCGAATATGTTACACTCGAACTCCCTAAACTTTCGGCTCTTTTGTCCGGTACGCCCCGACAGGTCCAAAGCCTAATTCCGGATGCCGAAAACGGGTTGTTCAGCCGTTTTATCTTCTATTATATGAACATTCGCCTGCAATGGATTGATGTTTTTGCCTATAACGAACACGAATCCTTAGACCAACGTTTCGACCATTTCGGCGAAGTGTTCTTCGATTTCTACCACACCATAAAAAACTATAATATCCGTTTTACGCTCTCAAGCAGCCAACAATCTCAATTCAACCACTATTTTGAGCAAATACAACAGCAATATTGGGAGTTACTGGGGGACGATTACGTGGGAACAATCCGACGTCTGGGGCTGATAACATTTCGTATGGCAATGGTGCTTACAACCCTGAGAATTATGGAAAACGGCGATATCAATACGCTGTTAGTGTGTTCCGACACCGATTTTCAGATTGCAATGGAAATGGTCAAAGTGCTTTTACAACACGCCGCTTATGTATTTCGTCAATTGCCCCAAGTTGCGCAAAATCAAACGCAAAACTCCAATCCCCGAATGGCATTATTTGAGGCACTACCTCTGCAATTCGACCGTCCTCAGTATCTCGCAGTAGCCTCCCGTTTGCACATCCCCGAAAGTACTGCCGACAAACAGATCACTCGTTTTTGCAATGCCGGACTATTGGTAAGGCATACACACGGAAGATATGAGAAAAAGAGCCAAATTGAATAAAAATTTTGACTAATGACACAAGTTGTCAAAAATGAATATTTTCTTTGTCGTTTTTGGTTGAAAATCTTTTCTTTTCACTTTATTCAATTTGTGAATAATCGTTTATCTTTATTCATTCTGATAATTTCCGGAAAATAAAAAGTAAAAAAAGCATAACAAGGGATGCTGTTCTCTTATAAAATCGGAGATGAAAGGCTGTGCAATGCGACAGGTTGTAAAATTGAATCGTGAAATCGGATATCGATACCTTAGTAAGTAATTGCCCTTGCCCAATTGTGCTCGAATGACGAAACCTCATTAGCTGCACTTTGGTCTACAGATAAAGTTACTAAAGTATTAGACTATGAAAAAAAGACAGCCTGAAAGTGTTAGAGACTGTTATTAAAACAGATAAAAAATAAATTTAACATGCTAAGGGTGACTGTGCTCAATGTGGGTTAAAAGTTCTGGACTTAGTTCAACTGTGGAAATCTGATCTTTTTGACTTATTATTTGATTTCTCAATAAATAAATTCTGAAGAATCGTTCATCAACATACTTTTTAAGTTCTTCTTTATTTATATCATTTTCATCGTCTTTGATTTTATTATATAAATTAATCAAATCACAAATATCAGTAAGATAAGATTGATTAAAATAGATACCGAACTTTTGTGCTAAAGGTAATGTATAAAGTTCCAATTCTTCATTTATACTTGCTGTTAGACCAACAGTAAATTTTTTCTCAACTCCCTTCTCAATATATGATCTTAATTTAAAAAGATATGGCAAAAATTCAGCATAAACTTCTACTCTCTTTTGATAAAAGAATTGTTCTTTCCAAATTTTATAACCTTTTCTTGCAAGGATCAAACCAATAATTAACCCAACTAATCCAGAAACGCTATTTTCTAATATTGTATTCCAATTTAATAAAAGTATAATCATATTAATCAACTATTAATTATTTAGTACCTTATCTTCTAAATTGATGTATTTTTTGGCATAATATTTTTGACAATCTTCTGTAACGCCTTATTGACAAGCATTGCAGAAGGAAATATTTTTATCCAACTTTGAAAAACCTGTTTGGTTCTGGCTTGTCCAGGTTAGGTTTTTCTTCTGCCACAACTTAATCATACTCTTTAATTCAGAAATAACATCATTCATTTCATATTCTGGATAAACGTAATGAATATAACATCCATTTTGATCTGATTTGATATTCCGATGATACCCACCGAGTGATTCCGGCGATATCCACCCACTGGCTGAAACTATCAATTTGACAAAGTTATCTTTTTTTTCTTAAACTATCTCCGTTCTTATGGGAAAACTTTCCATAAGAACCGGCAACTGCTACAGGATGAAAAAAGGCAAACAATATTCTAAATGAAAGAAGCTATAAACTTTTTTGCTACTTTTGAGATGTATTCACTGCAGTCTTGTTCCCAAATATACTGCACTTCTAGTTCCTGTTTACAACGGTTTTACTGAAAGAGTGGGTTTGCAACAGCTTTGTTCCTGACGGCAGCAGTTTGTGGAAGGGCTTAAGTGAATACTTCCGGTTTTATAATCGGGAGAAGCTTCATCAGAGTTCGGGATATCGTCCGCCGCATGACGTGTTTTTATGAAAAAGATGCGGGAGGACAGAGGCTGAAAACAGCCTAAAGAAATATCTTTTTCCCGTTCCGCTTCGGCTACGCCTCCGCTCCATGGGCAAAAAAGCGAGACGAAAACAAAAAAAAATGTCTGACAAATCAAAAAAATAAGTATAAATTTGCAAAGAGAAACTTAGGCGGCAATCTTAATTGATTGTCGCAATTCCTGTCCGAAGGAGTGGGAGTATTTAAAAAAACTGCCATCATGTTATGGAGATCAGTAGCGATGATCGTGAAAGTGTTAAATGAATAGGTTGATTTAACAGAAATGTTTTGTAGATTCGTTGTTTGATTTAGTTGCAGGGAAATGGATGTATTTATACTATAAATGGAATCTTATTATCGTAGGCCAATAAAAAGAAAATACGACTATAAGATAATTTATCCTTGTGAATCTTGACTAATCGGTAAAGACCATGTGAAATATATCAATACAGGATTACAAGTGATATTAAATTTATGAAGAAAAATCCGGCAGAAAATGAGATATAAGTAACGTTCGCATAGGGAATTGAGATTAATAAGGTGATTACCATTAAGATATAAAGTCTATGATGTAGCGGAAAACCAAGGTTTGGCTTTGAAGTCAACGAAAGTTACAGAGAAAAAAGCAAAAAAAAATTGAAAGCATAATAAATTAGATGCATATAAATTCGGACATAAATATATTAGGCGGCCTGACTGATTGGAATCTGATAAAGGTTTTTCTGATAGAAGATAATGACTCCATCAACGAGAAAGGTGGAGTCCATACGTTCACAGCTATTAAAACTGACAAGTCGGTGAAACGCTTTGAAAAGGCCATTAGAACTACATTGCTAAGTAACAAAAGATCGGACTTAGAAATAATTATCAGACGAGCCATAAAAATAAGCGCTACTAATACCGATACTCTTTTATTGCTGTTCTGGAATGCATCATCCAATAACGAATTACTGTTTCACCTCAACGATAAAGTATTTTTTCCGGCATTTTATAGTGGCAGGGCCTCCATAAAAAGTAATGAAGTTGAGGCTTGTCTCAATGAACTTAAACAAACAGAAGATGAGTTGAAAAAATGGTCAGATATAACAGTTACAACCACAGCATCCAAATATCTTACTCTTTTGAAGAAGTTCGGGTTGATGGAAGGTTCGGTTAATAAAAGAATTGTTCACCCGTACCTAAGCGATGCGATGTTCATTTTGTTTGCTTATTGGATAGCTGCTATTTCCCAGAAACCCAATCTTGTGAACAGCCATTGGCTCCATTACTGTTTCAGTGAAAAACAAGCATTCTTGGACAGGCTGCTTCAAAAGAAGTTTTCCAAATATTTTAATGTGGTTTACACGGGTGACAAACTGAGTATTGAGCCCATCATACCTTATGAATTAATATATGAGCAGATCACTAAATCCTGAATACACCATCTCACAGATAAAGCGTATTGTGGAGTCAAACGAGCGTTCAGAAATCCGATTGAATGCCAATGGGGGTAATTCAATATTACTGGTATGCCCTCCTGAGCAGGAGTTTGAATTCATTGAAAAATTAACCGAACTAATGCCGCAGGAAACCTACCGCATCATTGACATCAATGAAATATTGATCTCGTTTGTGGAAACATATAAAAGTGACCTCGCCGAAATGTTCCATTTACTGAAGGGTTCGGTGCATCAAATATTCAAAGCACCGGAAGGCGAAACAGGTCCCGACTTATTTAAACACCTGCTCTCAGCCATAAAACAAACTTACAGCGAGCAAAAAACACCCATACTTATCCACAGTGGTGCTTTATATGGCAGTGGCATTGACAACATTCATCTGATGGAAAATGAACTGGTGATGAAATCAAAATTGCCGCTTATTATTTTATACCCTGCCACCCAGGAAGGCGACCGATTGATGTTTCTCAATACGCGCCCTGCTTCAAAATATAGATGTATGATTGTGAAATAAAGAAAATTACAGAAATGAAGGTAAAAGAAATATTGACCATTGACCTGACGGAAGACATCAAGAATGTAATCGACTTGGAAGATATTTCCGAGAAGGAAATCCAGGCAGAAATAGAAAGTTATATCGTAACAGATGGATTGGCAAGGGAGTATGTCGGATTTGTTGATACCTTCACATCCGATATACTCGAAACAGGCGTTTGGATCTCGGGATTTTACGGATCGGGAAAATCATACTTTGGTAAGTTGTTGGGTTATATGCTTAGCAACCCCAATATTGGTGGCACACCGGCCAGAGATAGAATCATTCAACGATTCACGGGAATAAATGATGAAGCACTGGTAAAAAATGCATTGTCGAGATTGAATACAATAACCTCACGGGTCGTATTTCTTGATATTGCCAAACAAGACACATCAAAAGGGATAGCATATACCTTGTTCAGAAATTTTCTTAAGTCACTAAACCTGCCTGAAAACGAACACGGTATCTTCTTGTTTCAGTTGATGTTAAGCGAAAGAAAAACAATTGTACAAGACTTTATTTTTGATGTATCAGGGTTAGATTGGAATGAGATCAGAACAAGTTCTTTTAAATACGCGAAAGCCATTAAAGAGTTGTATATCAATTTAGGAAACACAGAATCAGATTACGACAACCTGATGACTACGATCCGCAGAGATATGGACCAGTTTAGTGCATCACGTTTAAGGGAAGAATTATCAAACTACCTGCAAGTTGAAAAAAATGAGAAAGTAATATTTCTGTTTGACGAAGCCAGTGAAGCCATTAACCAAAAAAAAATCAGCCTGTTGGATCTCGAAGGCTTGAGCGAATCGCTTTCGTCATTAGGCGGTAAAGTTTGGACCATAGCCATCGCACAGGAAAAGTTGGATGATGTGATCAATAACTCCAATGTAAGCAAAGCTCAATTAACCAAAGTTACCGACCGTTTCAAGACGAAAATTCACCTCGAAGCTACCGAAGTGGATGTTATTATCCGCAACAGGCTATTAAAGAAAAACGAATCCGGCATTCAAAAACTGACCGATCATTTCAAGAAAAATGCAGGAAAAATTTCAGACCACGCCGCCATTCACGGAGCAGGTATCAGCAAAACCGATAGTGCAGACAATTATGCAACTTACTACCCTTTTTACAAGTATCAATTCGATTTGCTTCAAAACTTCCTGTTTGGCACCAAAGGCTATGCCTCTACCAAAGTAGCGGCAAGAGGTATGATCATAACCACTTATGACATCCTGAAACAAGAAGTACAACATACAGACTTATTCCATACGGTTACCGGTTGGCACATAGCCAAAGAGGGACAACCACAACCACCGGTCAGGTTAGTAAGCAGGTATGACAATGCCGAGCGAATTTTATTGGAATCAGGATCGACCATTTCCGGCAGAAGATTATTGGAAACCATCAACTTCCTTACAGAAGCAGAAGTTACCCCCTCATCCTTACCAAACATCATAAAATGCTTCATCAGCGACCCGGATGAGCAGTTCAAAGTTCAAGAGGAGATTGTAAAGGCACTCGATTTACTCACCGAAGCAAAAGTACTGTTAGATACCAACAAGACATATCGAATCACCTCTGATATTGAACAAAGATTGTTGGATGAAATGAACGGTTTCACTGTACAGGGCTTTGTAAAGAAAAAGCAACTGGTAACAGCCTACAAGAATGCAAACATTACAAAAACTATTGGCAAGGTATCAGATAACGGGTTGCAATTCGATTTTTACATTACCACCGATAATGATGATGAATTAACCTCACCGAACCTCAAATACCTCAGAGTAAAAATTAAGAGCATTTACAATATATCCGAAGATCGTTCTGCTGACATTGACAACCTGAAAGTGCAACACCAAAACGATAAAGACCTCCTATGGTTAGTGCCGGACAACAGCTATTTCAAAGAGTTGGACAGATTGATCGAAGAAGTGGAACGCATCACGTACCTGGAGCAGAAATATAACAATCCCAATTCTGAAGAAGGCAAAATACTCATCAGCTTTTCTACATCAAAAGGAGAAAAGCAAAACCGCATTAAAGAGCTGGTAGAAGAATCCTTGTTCAATTCGACTGCCATTTATTTATACAATACATTTCAACTCAATAATGATAATTGGCAAACAACGCTGCAAGCTCAACAAAGGAGCATCATCCAAAACGTGTACAGCAAACGCTTGGCTTCACAGTTGAGCGATACAGTCGCTGCGGCAGTGATAAAGGAAGCTAACAGTGGCCGGTTGCATCAATATTTTACGGGCAGCGATTTTGCTTTTTTTGATACACAAGGCAATTTCATTGGCGAGAACCTGAAAGTATCCGAAGAAATCTTATACAAAGTACGAAACACATTTGTGGATGGTGCCACATTAGAAAAAGATCTCGAACATCCACCTACCGGTTTCACATTTGGCACTGTCATATCGTCTGTTGCCGCATTAATGAGAGCCGGTAAACTGATTGCCAAATATAATGGAGCTGAAAAATTCTCCTGGCGTGATGAAGGAGTTACAACCATTTTCAATGTTGCCCGTGAATTCAGAAAAGCATCTTTCAAAGCAGTCTCAAAATCACTTTCTGCCTTGCAAAAGCAAGAGTTGGCCCAGTTTCTGTTAGAGGTAGAGGTGGAGAAATATATTGGCCGTAAAATAGATTACAATACCAATGATTTCGAGTTGGTGTCAGCTGTACGTGATACGGCCAGGCATTTTGCAGATAAAATCACCACGCTTAGAAACAGCGAAAAGGAATTTGACAAGTTGTTCCCACGGGCAGACGAAAACGCCGCTTATTTAGGCGGGTTCACGGGAGCCGTGAGTGAAGCTAACTACATTGACAAAGCAAAAGAGTTTTTGGCTTCGAAAGATGCTTTCTACAAGGCCTTGATAGAAATTGAAAAAATAGAAAAGTTTATCCGCAACAACTTACCAAAAGTGAAAGTGTGGAAAGCATTTGTTATAGCCGTGCAAGATGAATTGAACAAAGCGGCTAAAATAGACGCAACCATTCAGAAATTAAAAGAGGATTTTGACATACACTTTCAAGGAGATGTCATTAAAAATTTTGTATCCCTGCAAGAGTCAGCCCAAAAAACCAAAGATAGATACCATCAATTGTTTAGTGAAGCAATGAAAGAATGTGCGGCTAAATACACAGAGATAGACACTCTGGCAAGTGATCTCATCAAAGAAATTGAAGCATTGCCATCCGGACTGAATGATGCAACCCTGTCTAAAGCTACAGCCCTTCACCAATATGCCGGGCAAAGAAAAATCGCTACGGTGAATATTGACTTCGATGTAAAAGATAAACATAGTCGTTTCACCTACTCCGAAGTGCTTTCTTTTATTGAATTATACCCAAGCAAAAAGGCAGAGATAGAAATTGCAAGAGCCGGATTAGTCAAAACAAAAGCACCGGATCCTCAACCCGGAACTTTTCAATTGCCCACAGTGAAAAAATATGCGGTAAAAATGCCTGCTACAAAAATGAAGGTATCTGAATATAAAATTTGGTTGCATGGCGAATTACAAAAATTGGCCGGTGCATCAGACAATGACGAAATAGAGATAAACGCTTAGTAAATGGAAATAAACGACTTACAATATCTCATCAATCAAGGCGAAGGTCTCCGTATCGAATTTAAAGATGCGAAGGACAGTGTGCCTTCTTCATTTTATGAAACAGTTGTGAGTTTTTCCAATACCGATGGTGGAACCATCCTTTTGGGGGTGGATGATGATGGTAAAGTGAAAGGAATTGATGGGAATGCTGAAGTTTCGTTAATGAAGGACATTATTACGGCATTAAATTCCAGAGATTGCATAGACCCTCCTGTTTATGTACAGCCCTTTTGTATCAATCACCCGGATGGTAAGGTTATGGTGATTCAGATTCCTGCAAGTAGTCAGATTCACAACCATGCAGGAACGATATATAGCCGTGATTTTGAAAGTGATTTAGACATAACTAATAACCAGCAACGGTTGAGCGATTTATACTTGCGTAAACGCAATTTTTTCACTGAAGCCATTATATATCCGCATTTATCAATGACTGACTTAGATGATAAGCTATTTGATAAAGCATTCACGCTTATCCGCAATAATAAGTCTGATCACCCTTGGCTTATGGCCAACAAAGAGCAATTACTCAGAGAAGCCACCCTTTGGAGGAAAGATTTCCAAACCGGACAGGACGGATTAACCTTAGCCGCAGCATTAATTTTTGGAAAAGATGAAACCATTCAAAGTCTGCTCCCTGCCTACAAAGTGGAAGGAATGCTCAGAAAAGAAAATAAAGACCGTTACGATGACCGGATTAACCCTCCACTGCGTACCAATTTAATTGATACCTATCTTGAATTGAAAGCTTTTATCAACAAACATCTGCCCGAAAAATTCTTTATGGAAGGCGATCAGCGGGTGGACTTACGGGATAAAATATTCAGAGAAGTCATTGGCAATGCCATTGTACACCGTGAATATACCAGCGCCTTGTCGACAGAATTGATCATCACAGCATCTGAAGTGGTAATTACCAACCCAAACAAACCATACTTCCACGGGGTAATTGATCCCTTTGGCTTCAATCCCTATCCTAAGAACCCAAATATCCGTAAATTCTTTACGGCTTTTGGATGGACTGACGAAATTGGATCGGGGGTTAGAAATACCAATAAATATCTGCCGCTTTATGCGCCGGGGGCTCATCCTCTGTTTGTGGAAAACGACATCTTCAAAACGGTTATTCCTTTACGATTTGTAAGCCTGGGGAATTATGCCGATAGCTTTATCTCATGGTTAGGTATCAGCGAGAGCTACGCTTCCCATTTGTCGGAAGGCTTGCAACAAATTGAACTGCCTGCGGAGTGTTTTGAACAGACTTGGCAACAAGTGCTTTTGCATTTGGTACCCTGCTGGCACCAAAAAGGTACCCAGCTCAACGCTTTGGATTGGTTTGAAAACCAAGTGTTTGCAGAAGACGAAATAAAAAAAGTACCCGGCTGGCACGAAAAAAGTACCCAGCTACTCAAAAAGAAAAACCGGTACCTCATTGGCATTTTAAGCCTGTGCAGCTTGCCCATAGCCCTTTCTGATTTGATGGCTGCGTTTGATTATAAAAACGCCAAAACATTTAGGGATAATTATCTGAAACCACTAAGAGATTCGGGATTGGTTGTTTTTACCATTCCTGAAAAACCTACTGATCCTGATAACAAATACACATTAACCCAACAAGGCAAAGCGTTTTTAGGTGGACTTTTAAATAACTTTTAAAAATGAAACTATCAGAACATACCGAACACATACGCCAACTCATAGACCGGGCATTCCGTAATCGCCTGGGCAGGATGGGTATTTCTGAAAATCTACTTTCGGATATTGAAACCATTCCATCAGAATACCGTGCTGAACGCATACGTATGGAAACCATCCGAGAAGTGTTTATTGCTGAAACGGGAAGCATTTCCGATGCCTACGAAAAACTGGTGGAAGAGCTCACCTTCACTTTGTTCAATCGTTTGGCAGCCCTCAAAGTGATGGAAGCCCATACCCTGCATCCCGAAATTGTAACCCGAAGAGAAAGCCACGGTGGTCGTTCTTTTGCTCATTTGGCATGGTTAGAGCAAAACCCGCAAGCGAGAAGCGAGGAGGCCGAAGGATTGCTTCCCTTCCTAGAAGAACAGTTGCAAAAATTGGCCGTCGATATACCCTTGTTCAGTCCACAGCATCCTTATCATTTGCTGCCTACGGCCCTTGAACTACTAAGCATCATCAATGCATTCAATCAGGTAGAAACAGATGCACAGGTAGAAGCAGATATCTGGAGAAGCGATGATATACTTGGTTGGCTTTATGAAAGCTACAACAACTCCAAAAAAGCAGCTCACAAGGCCAGTGGCGAAAAAACAGAATACAACAAGGTAAGCATCCAAAGTCAGGTGTATACCCCTCGATGGGTTGTGCAGTTTTTGGTAGATAACAGCCTGGGCAAACTCTATCTGGAGATGTATCCCGATAGTGAAATAGGCCACAAGTATAAGATTGCGAATGCTCCAACCACACAAACAAGAGAAAGAAAACCACTCCACGAAATACAGATGATTGATCCGGCCACGGGATCGGGCAACTTTTTACTCTACGGCTTTGATCTGTTTTACGATTTATACACGGACCAAATAGAAAACTACGGAGCAGACTACAATGAAGCCGACATCCCCAAACTCATCATTGAAAATAACCTTTATGGGGTGGACTTAGACGACCGTGCCATACAGTTGGCTCAGTTGGGTTTGTACATTAAAGCAAAAAGAAAGAAGCGGAGTGTAAAAATTGAGCATTTCAATATCGTAAGTTCCGATTTTTTCCTACCGGCTTATGAAGAAGTACAACCTATGTTTGAACGAGGCAATACGCTCGATTCCAAACAAAAGCAAATCATCAGGGATATTTGGAACGACCTGCAACAAGCCTACAAGTTTGGCTCGCTCATACGGCTTGAAGAAAAACTAAGTATTCACCTGCACGGCATAAAACAAGACGGACTTACACTTTTTGGTGCACAAGAAGTGGAAAACTACGAAACGTTTAAAGCCCAATTCTTTGCTAACCTGCAAAAAGCAGTAGCTCAAAACACCGCCAGGCAAGGTCAAACTTTCCTGAACAACAAAACTCGGGATGCCATTACTTTCTTGCAACTACTCACCCAAAAATACGATGTGGCCGTAGCCAACCCACCATATACCGACAGTTCCGACTTTGGCCCGGAACTCAAAAAGTTTGTAGAAGCCAATTACAAGCAGCCGTATAAATTCAATACCAATTTATATGCTGCATTTATCAAACGTTGTTGCGAAATTACTACAGAGTATGGCAAAATTGCACTCATTCATCCGCTGACATTTATGTATATCAAAACCTTTGAAGATGTACGTAAATTTATTTTAGATAAAACTCACATTAGTGTCTTTGTAGATTATGGTTTGAGTAATCTTTTTGGAACTGTAATGGTTGACCCTGCATTTTATGTGCTCGAAAAAGGAAATGATACTCATGAAAAATCCTGGTTTATTTCTTTAAATCAATACACTCGTACACCAAATGAAAAGTTCAAAAAGGATTTTTGTTTAGAAGCATTAAACGACTTTATTGACAATAAGCCCAATAAGCATAACATCACTCTCCCACAGGAAAAACTCAAAATCATTGAAGGCTGGCCTTTTATCTATTGGATAAGTGATGGGTTTAGGGAGAAGTTTAAGGAGAATATAGTTGGTAAAATTGCTGATGTAAGAGCAGGGATACAAACATCAAACAATAACAGATTTTTAAGGATTTGGTGGGAAGTGAATAAAGATGATATTATAAGCTGCGAAAAAGACAGGAGAGAAAAAAGATGGGCTATATATTCAAAGGGTGGCCCATATAACAAGTGGTTTGGTAATCTTTGGACAATAATTGATTGGAAAGAAGATGGTAATTACTTACAACGCTATCTTAATTCTGTAGGGCAAGATTTGCACGCCCAAGACTACTATTTTAAAAAGGGTCTTACATATTCGGCATCTGGTTCAAAAGGCGTATCATTCAGAGATCTTCCTGAAAGTGCCTTGTTTGATATAGGTGGCTCATCAATATTTTTAAGTAAACAAATTACAAATAACTCTTACTTGATGGGTGTGCTTAATTCAAAACTTTCTTTTTATATAACAGATTGTCTTAATCCAACTGTTAATGTGCAACCTCAGGATTTAAAAAGAATACCATTTGTGACACCTTCAAAGCAGATGGAGAGTTTAATCTCATCTATGTCAAAATCAAATGTTGAAATTAAAAAACGTCTTTGCTCCTACCGCATCATAGAAACTAACTTCATCCAAAACCCTCTAATGGCATTTCAAGGTGCAGCCCTCAAAGACCGTGTAATGGCGTATCTCAATTTCGAAAACGCTCAACTCACACAGGTGCTGATCAATGAAGCCATCATCAACGAATTGATTTTTGAAGTATATGAGCTGAGCGATGCTGACCGGGAACAGGTGGAAGCGAAGATGGGCAAGTCCATCGGTTCATTGCCGGTATCGACAGAGGCTAAAGACGCTTTTTTATCACAATTAGAAAATCCACTCACTGAAGTAATGGAACATATTCAAAACTTATCCGTTACTACTTTTGATGAACAGCAAGTAAAAGAGATCAAAGAAGGTTTTGCAACGCT
>Ga0255340_1001893_pt1 | contig 25946 bp, 20 predicted proteins | sample wastewater_treat_7_FD_192417 | JGI IMG/M metagenome (GOLD analysis project Ga0255340, IMG submission 192417) | Wastewater microbial communities from Lulu Island WWTP, Vancouver, Canada - plant10 | ecosystem: Engineered > WWTP > Wastewater > Unclassified | place: Canada: Vancouver, British... | reverse complement strand
GTCACCAACCGCCGCCGATAATACCCGCTCCGATACCCGGTGCGCGCCGCCGACCGCTCATATCGGGCCGCCTGCAAACACTCTTCCATCTCCAACTCCAGCATCGCCTGCATCGTCTGTTGCACCATCGGCACTAAAAAATCCTTCTGTGCCATTAAGGCCTGCTTCACTTCTTCCAATTCCAATGCTACTGTCTTTACGTTCTTTTCAACCTTTCGGGTCATGGTTCTTTGCCTTTTGTTTCTGGGTTCTTTATTCACCCCAGTGGCTTACCATGACCCGCTGCTTTTTGCAGAACTTTTAGGACACTACCGGATTTCTAACCTGCTGGAAAGCGGTTAGTTATAAATATATGACCGATGGGAGGCAGTTTTCCAAGAGAGGCTGAGGGGTTGGTTGCCTATCGGTTTTGCAGGTATTTTAGCCGAAACAATCCTGGCTCTACCTCCACTCCGCCCCTCCGCATGTGTATAAACCATTGATTTTATAGTCGAAAGCTATCATGGATTTAAATTCCAGACAGTTGAATCCGCTAACCAGAAGGCCCGTTAAGGCTGCAACCTGAACGGGCAGGGCCTCCCGGTCTTCGATGGAACGATATCGCATGACAGGGCTTCCTAACTGGATCGCTTCGACTTGAGCGTCTGCGAGCATAGCGACGCACGGTCCCGCAGGAGGCCTAACGTTCGGGCTCTCTTCTATTTTGGGCGGCGCCCCAACGCTGGGACGGGTGCATCCTGGTTTTTGGCTCCAAAGCGTTGATATATGCGAAAACGGCCCCCGTTTCTACGAAAGCAAGCCGTAATCTCGAGCTTCCTTTTCCCTGCCGTAGCCCAACCGGCTTTGCCGGAAGCGCCGTCCCACTTTTTATCCCGGGCTGGGCCAACCGCATCGCCTGCCCGCCGACGCTACCCTCTTCCGCGGCCTCTGCTTCTCATGGGGCGCTGTTGCGTAATTGCTTCGTAGGCGCCCTGGCTTCAATAAAGGCGCGCTCCCTATTGCGATAGTCCGGGGACCAACCGGCGGTTAGCAATTTGCCGTATTGCCAACCCGCCGGGTGCCTCGCACTATGGAGGCATGAACGCATCGCTTCCGCTCTTCATCGGGCTTGTTTTCCTGTTGCTGCCGTCCGGAGTGCGCAGTGCCCCCACCGCCGCCGCCGCGCCGCGCCCGAATATCGCGGTCATTCTGGTGGATGATATGGGGTTCTCGGATATCGGTTGTTATGGCGGGGAAATTCCCACTCCCCACCTGGATCAGTTGGCGGCGCGCGGGTTGCGGTTCACACAATTCTATAATACGGGCCGCTGCTGCCCCACCCGCGCTTCGCTGCTGACCGGGTTGTATCCGCACCAGGCCGGCGTCGGCCACATGGTCACCGACCGGCAGCAACCGGGCTACCGGGGGAACCTCAGCGACCGCTGCGTGACCATTGCCGAAGTCCTGAGCGCCGCGGGGTATCGCACCGCCATGGCCGGCAAGTGGCATGTGACGCGGTACACCGAACCCGCCAGCGAGGCGGAGAAAGCCAACTGGCCCCGGCAGCGCGGATTCGAGCATTACTTTGGCGTGATTAAAGGCACGGCCAACTACTTCCGCCCCGACTCATTAACCCGCGAGAATGACCCCATTACCCCTCCGGCGGAGGGTTTCTACACTACCGATGCTTTTGTGGACAACGCCCTTCAATTCATTGATGACGGGGACCGGTCAAAGCCCTTCTTCCTCTACCTGGCCTTCAATGCGCCGCATTTCCCGCTCATGGCGCCGGCGGAGGAAATCGCCAGGTTCCGCGGCAAATACCGGGTTGGCTGGGACAAACTGCGCGCGCAGCGGCACGCCCGGCAGATCGAGTTGGGCCTGGTGGACAAAGCCTGGCCGCTGGCTCCGCGCCCGCCGGAGGTCAAGGCCTGGGACAGCCTGACGCCCGTCGAGCAGGATCGGTTCGACCACATCATGGCCATCTACGCTGCCGTGGTGGCACACATGGACACCGCCGTGGGCCGGTTCGTGGACGGCCTGCGCCAGCGCGGCGTACTCGAGAATACGCTGATCCTCTTTCTCTCGGACAACGGCGGCAATGCCGAAGCCGGCCCGGACGGCCGTTGCGTCGGCCAGCATCCCGGCTCGGAAGATTCCCGCGTCTTTTGCGGCCAATCCTGGGCTACGCTCGAAAACACGCCCTTCCGGCGCTATAAGCATTTCAATCATGAAGGCGGCATCGCAACGCCGCTCATTGTGCATTGGCCGGCACGGATCGCGCGCGGCGGACAGTTTCGCACCCAACCGGGTCATTTGATTGACATCATGGCCACTTGCGTGGACGTGGCCGGTGCCGCGTATCCGAAAGAGTTCCGGGGCCAGGCGATTCCGCCGATGGAAGGCCGCAGCTTGCTGCCGGCGTTCGAAAATAAGCCTATTCAACGCGACGCCCTCTTTTGGGAGCATGAGGGCAACGCGGCGGTGCGGGTGGGGGACTGGAAACTGGTCCGCCTCGGCCGCGACGGCCCGTGGGAGCTTTACGACCTGAAAAGCGATCGCACCGAACAACGCAACCGGGCGGCAGCGCAGCCCAAACGGGTTCAGGAACTGGCCGCCAAATGGGAGGCCTGGGCCGAACGCGCCCAGGTGAAGCCCTATCCTGCCGGAGACCCAACTGACACCGGCGTGCCCAAGAAAGGCAAAAAGAAACGCGCCGTCAAATAGCGGCGGGGCCGGGATTCGGATATCGTGAGGCGGACCGGGAGCCGGCACTCCCGGCGCAGGGCGACGGCGGAAGCCGCCGTACTTGCACGTAAGCCGGTTTCAAGGCATACTGCTCTAATGCGGATCTTTACGCACCACTATGACCGGGCGCGTTCGCGCTGGATTACCTGGCGCGCTGAACTGGGCGGCGTGTTTCTGGCCGCCTTTCTTCTGGCCCCCGTCGTCTCCGCCCAAACCAACGCCGAGTTTCGCGCCTTCTGGGCCGACGCATTCCACGATGGATTCAAAACGCCGGCCCAAGTGACCAAGCTGGTGGCCGATACGCGCGCGGCTAATTGCAATGCCATCGTTATTCAGGTGCGCAAACGCGGGGATGCCTACTACGAGTCGAACTATGAACCCAAAGCCACGGATATCTCCCCCACCTTTGATCCGTTGCAGGACCTGATCAACAAGGCCCACGATACCAACGGGGGCCCCCGCATCGAGGTGCATGCCTGGGTGGTCGCGTATACCCTCTGGAATATGAAAAACACGCTGCCGCCCCAGGCTAATCACCCCTACCGGCTTCATCCCGATTGGGTGACGCAGGACAACACCGGCGAGGCCTGGAACGGCACCAACTACGAACTCGACCCCAGCCATCCTGAGGTGCAGCAGCACCTCTTCAACGTCGCGATGGACATTGTGTCCCGCTACGACGTGGATGGGCTGAACTGGGACCATATCCGCTATGAAGGCAATACCTGGGGTTACCATCCGCTGGCCGTGGCGCGCTTCCGCGCGCAATACGGCGGCAGCGGCGCGCCAGCCCCCACCGACCCGGCCTGGCTGCAGTTCCGGCGGGACCAGGTCACCGCGCTGGTGCGCAAGAGTTATCTCGGCGGCATCGCGCTCAAGCCGTGGATCAAGATGTCCACTTGCTGCAATACCCGCGCTCCGGGCATCACCACGACCGCCGAATGGCCCACCACCGCCTCCTACCGCAACACGCTGCAGGATTGGCGCGCCTGGCTCGAAGAAGGGATCGTGGATATGGCAACGCCGATGACCTATTTCGTCGCCAGCTCCTGGGGCAGCGCCTGGGCGAAGTGGACTACCTTCCAAAAGGATCATCGCTACAACCGGCAGGTCGTGGTTGGCCCGGGCATCTACCTGAATACCGTCTCCAATTCCCTTTACCAGTTGCACAACGCGCGCACCCCGAGTCCGAGCGGCAATTATCTTGATGGAATTTGCATGTATTCCTATGCTACCACCAGCAGCGATAATGTATCGGCGGCCACCTTCCGCAACGCCTTGGTCGCGCCCAGCGCCTATGACCCCAACCCGGTGCCGGTTTTTGCGACTCCCGTCAGCCCGCCGGTGATGCCATGGAAAGCCAATCCCACCCAAGGCCACCTCAAGGGCTTTGTTTATAGCGGCCCCTCCGGCGCGCCGCTGGATGGTGCTGTTCTGCGATTGACCGGGCCGCAAAGCCGGACCTTGACCAACGATGGCACGGGCTTTTACGGCGCGGTGGACTTGCCGCCGGGGAACTACCTCGTCAGCGCCGAATTCGCCGGCTATGGCCGGCTGACTAATGCGGTCACCATCACCGCCGGTCAGGTGGCCACGCTGGATTTCACGCTGGGCGCCCACACCCTGCGATTCCACTCATCCAGCCTTGCCACGAACCAGTTCCATAGCACCCTTTCCGGCCACGGCTCGGACGCGATCGTGGTCTTCGCCTCGACCAACTTCGCCGGCTGGCGGCCAATCCGGGTGCTGCCCCCAACCAATTCCCTGCTGCCCTTCTGCGACCCCGATGCCGGGAGCTTCCCGCAACGCTACTACCGCGCGGGCGCCGGCCCGCTGCAAACGCTGGCCGATTTCGAAGCTTATGCCGCCGGGACCAGTGTGATGTTCCGGGATCCGGCCTTCTCCGGCTCGACTTCAAGCCACTTGGACACAAACCCCGGGGTTGCCAATTTCACCCGCGTGACCAATAATTTCCCGGCGGGCCACGCGAGCGCGCGGGTGCTTCAGGCTTCCTGGACCTTCAAGAGCGGCACGGCCAACCCCTGGCTGCGCCTGACCACCAGCAGCGCTCCCAACCTGCCCAATCCGGTCATCGGCTTTAACCAGGTGCTGCGATTCGACCTTTACACCGACCGGGATCTCTACGTGGCCATTGGCCTGCGGGAAACCAACACCGGCGCGCCGATTGGCGGTGATGGCGGCACCTCGGGTGCAATTGAATGGGTCGGCGGCACGACGAATAATTCCATCAGCCCGCCCCGTGGCCGCCTGGTCACCGCAGGACAATGGACCACCCTCGAGTTCTTCATCCCGTATGAACCGGTGCGAGCCTCCACGGGCAACGGCCTCCTGGAGTCCACCACGGGCAAGGGAGTGCTCGAACAATTAACCCTGGTGCCTGCCGACGGCGTGGGCGCCTATAATCTCTACCTGGACAACTTCCAGGTTCTGGACTTGGAATAGGAATACCCCTCTTGCGGAACCATGCTTTCCGGCACATCGGCGCCCGTGCTTCTTGCGCGCCCGCTGCCCTGCCCCGCACTGGATTCTGCGCTCACCCGCTGCTCCCAGCCCTCATGAAAACCCGTTGTCCCTGCTCCCTGGTTCGTCTTTCCCCCCCCGGCTCTCTTTTGAGCCTTGGGCTCGCGCTGCTGGCCGGCACGCTTCCGCTTTCGGCGCGTGTCAGCGCGCCGCCGCTCAGTCTGCAGCGGAACGTCCAGAAACTGGCCGCCGTCCCGCAACTCATCCTGCCAGCCACCGACGTCGCGAAGGAATTGGCCGCCGAGCAGCAAAAGGCGGCCCCCGGCCCGCTGCGCTTTGCCGTGGCGCGCCCGGTGGCGGTAACCACGGCCAAACAGGGGGCCTGGGAACAACTGGCGGATGGCCGGCTCTGGCGCTTGCGGATTGTCTCAGCGGGCGCCACCGACCTGAACCTGGGCTTCTCCACTTTCTGGCTGCCCGAAGGCGCCACTCTCCATCTGCTTTCGGAAAGCGAACCTTCTTTCCAGGGCCCCTACACCGCCCGGGACCACCAGCCTGACGGTCAGCTTTGGACGGCAGTCGTGCCCGGGGAAGCGGCGGTGCTCGAACTGTTCGTCCCCGCGCACGCGCCGCAGGAGCCTCAGCTCTTGCTGGCCCAGGTCAGCACCGGCTACCGGAATTTCGCCCACCTATGGAAGGATATGGGCCGACCCAAAAGCGCAGGCACCTGCAACAACGACGTCGTCTGCCCCGTTGCCCTTCCCTGGACCAACGAGATTCGAAGCGTCGCCGTTTATACCGAAAGTGGAATCTGGAGCTGCACCGGCACCCTCATCATGTCGGCGGCTGGCGATTTTCGTCCTTTTTTCCTGACCGCCAATCACTGTGACCTGAACGCCGATAATGCAGGCTCGATGGTGGTGTACTGGAACTACCAATCGGCAACCTGCGGGACGCATGGGCCCGGCTCGCTCGCGCAGAATCAAAGCGGGGCGATCTTTCGCGCGGCCAAACAAGAGGTGGATTTCGCGCTCGTCGAGTTGTCATCCCTCCCTGATCCCAGCTTCCAGGTATATTACTCGGGCTGGGATCGTTCCGGCGTGGCTCCCGCGGGGTGCGTCGGTATCCACCACCCCGATAGTGATGTGAAATCCATCAGCTTTTCGACCACCCCCCTGACCACCGTTGATAGTTGCATCGCCACGGGCGGCCATAATACTCACTGGCACGTGCTGTGGAGTTCGGGCGTCACCGAACCCGGCTCTTCCGGCTCCGGAATATGGGACACCTCGACCCATCGGCTGGTGGGCACTCTTTCCGGCGGCAACTCCCAATGCGGCGGTTGGAACCAGACGGATTGCTACGGCAAGTTCTCGGTCGCCTGGAACAGCGGCTCTTCCGCCTTAGACCGTTTGCGCGACTGGCTGGACCCCCTCGAAACCGCGGGGCTCAGCCTGCCGGGCGCCGATCCGATGTTGACCCCGGTCCTCGTGCTGACCGATGTGGCGCTGGCCGCCGAAAACTGTTCCCCAACCAACGGGGTGATTGATTCCGGCGAAACGGTCACCTTGAATTTTACGCTTAAAAACTTCGGCGGCCGAAGTACGACTAATCTCGTTGTCTCGCTGCTGGCGGCCCCGGGCATTATCCTTCCCAGCGCGCCGCACTATTGCGGTGCCCTCGCCAGCGGCGGATCGGTGACCTGCTCCTTCTCTTTCACCGCTTGCGGCCCCTGCGGCGGCGCCATCCACCCTGTCCTGCAACTCCAGGACGGAGCCCACCAATACCCCAACGCCGCCTACGTGATGGGCAACGGTCCCGTGAGTTTCACACTGGGGGTCCCGACCGCGAGCGAATACTATGCCGAAAACTTCGACCAAGTGACGGCTCCTGATCTGCCAGCCAACTGGACTACTTCCAGTTATGCCTGGGTAACCTCGGCCACGCGGCGGGATTCTTTCCCGAATGCCGCCTTTGCGCCAAATAGCAACAAAGTGACCGACTACCAACTCGTTTCTCCGCCCATCTCCATCCCCTCAGCTCAGACCCAACTGACATTCCGGCACTATTATGACACCGAGGATGACTATGACGGCGGAGTTCTGGAGATCGCCCTCAACGGCGGCGTATTTACCGATATTCTTAGCGCGGGCGGCACGTTTCTCAACGGCGGATACAACGGCTCTATTTCCTCCAGCTACAGTAATCCGCTGGGCGGACGGGCCGCCTGGACGGGGTTCTCGGATTGGACGACCACTACGGTGCAATTGCCTGCCGCCGCCGGCGACAGCGTCCAGTTGCGCTGGCGATTTGGCTCCGACAGCAGCTATGGCGGCATCGGCTGGTATGTGGACTCGATTACACTCTCCGCTTTCAGCTACGACTGCTGCGGCATGCCGCTGTTGCTGGTGAATCCTCGGCTCGTCCCCCCCGACGGCTTTGCCTTCTCCTACTACGCGCTCACCGGCTATAACTACGTGGTAGAAGCCCAAACCTATGCTGGCCTCTCGAACTGGATTCCGCTGCAAACCAATGCCGGCGATTGCCAGTTGCAATCCTATACCAACTCCACTCTCGCCGCCCCGCAACTCTTCTTCCGGGTGCGCCGGCAATAAGCCCTCGGGGCAACTCACGGCCACGCGATAGCGGAGCGCAAACTCGCCCGCCACCGACCGCTGCCCGCGAATGCCAGGTTGCACGTGCCCCTCGCGCATGGTATCTACTGAAGCATGGCAACTCAACGTCAGCCTCGCCCCGGCACCCTGGCCGTATGGGCGGGAGAAAAGAAAGATGCTTGGTGGGGAGCCACGCAGGTGCCGGTCGCGCACAGCGTCGCCTTTGGCTATGCGAACGTGGATGAATGGCTGGCCGCCGCGCGGGGGCGTCGCCCCGGCCATATTTACAGCCGGAATACCAACCCGACGGTCGCCGCCTTCGAAAACAAAGTGCGCCAACTGGAGGGGGCCGAAGCCGCCACCAGCTTTGCCTCCGGCATGGCTGCCATCAGCAACACCCTGTTCACTCTGTTGGCGCCTGGGGACCGCCTGGTCTCGGTCAAGGACAGCTACGGTGGCACCAACCGGCTGTTCCTGGACTTCCTTCCTCGCTATCAGATTGAAGTCCGGCTGTGCGACACCACGGATCATCGAGCTATTGAGGCTGAGGTGGCGAAAGGCTGCCGCGTGCTCTATCTGGAAACGCCGACCAACCCCACCCTCAAAGTGATGGACCTGGCGCGCCTGGCGCGGGCCGCGCATAAAGTCGGCGCCACCGTGGTGGCCGACAACACCTTTGCCACGCCGCTCAACCAAACCCCGCTGGCGTTGGGGGTGGATCTCGTTTTGCACAGCGCAACCAAGTTCCTGGGCGGCCACGCCGATGCTCTGGGAGGCGTTGTGTGCGGACCGGCGAAACTGGTCCGCGCGATCCACCATCACCGTGAAATCACCGGCGCGGCGCTCGACCCGATGGCCGCCTACCTCCTGCTGCGGGGAATGAAGACCCTGCACCTGCGCATCAGCCAACAAAACGAAAGCGCCTTGCAAATTGCCCGGTTCCTGGCAACTCAACCACAGGTGAACCAGGTTTTTTATCCCGGGCTGCCTTCGCATCCACAGCATGATATTGCCCGGCGTCAGATGCGCGGTTTCGGCGGTGTGCTGAGTTTCATGCTCAAAGGCGGCTTCAAAGCCGTCCGCGCCTTCCTCCCCCGGCTGCAATATGCGCACTTGGCCGCCAACCTGGGAGCCGTCGAAACCATCGCCGGGCCGCCCGCTACCTCCAGCCATGTCGAATGCACGCCGGCTGAGCGCAAGGCAATGGGCATCCCTGAAGGCTTAATCCGCTATTCGGTCGGCATTGAGGACGCCGAAGATCTGATCGCCGACCTGAAGCAGGCCTTCAAATAATCCACGGCCAACGAAGTCTCTGGGCGGGACATAAGGGTGGGATGAGTTCCCGTTTGGGCTAGCCCGGCTCCGGCGGGCGGTGCTTTTCGGAGGTTGAAAACCCGTGTGCGGTTTGTTTTCGAGATAACAAAAACCGGGCCTCCGCTCCCTGCTTCTTTGGGATATTGCCTCAAACCGGGGAGCCGTTCTTTTGCCTTCTGCTGTCGATACTGCTTGCAGAGCGGCGGAAGCCTGCTAATATGCCGGACAGTTGATATTTTAAGAGGAATTGTATGGCGAGAATTTGTGAATTGACCGGCAAGCGCCCCATCAAGGGCAGCATCATTTGGCGCAGCGGCAAATCGAAGAAGAGTGGCGGCATTGGCACGCATGTTACGGCTATTACTAAACGCCGGTTCATGCCGAATTTGCAGCGGGTCAAAGCCGTGGTGGATGGCGAGGTGCGTTATATGCGCGTTTCCGCCAAGGCAATTAAGAAGGGCCTCATCGTCAAAGCCCCTAAGCGCACCTGGAAGAAGGAAGCGCCGGCGGTCAAGGCTTGATCCGGCGCATATTGTCCCCCCTCGCGGCTTTACGCTTTAGGCAATAGCGCGGCGGGATCTATCACGCGGGTCCACCGCTCCTGCTCGGAAATCGGAATCAGCCCCTCCTGCACCTTGCGCCAGGCCATTTCGCGCAGAGAGCGCCAGCCGAGTTCCCGCGCGGCTTTGCGGAGTTCCCCGGTTCGCAAGCCGGGCTGAATAAGGTCCATAATAGCTTCGTTGAGGAGGAAAAACTCGTAGATGGCCACGCGGCCCCGGTGGCCCTTGTGGTTACATTCGACACAGCCGCGGCCCTTCCAGGCTTTAACTTCGTTAGGGGACAGGGAAAGGGCGGCGGCCATTTCCTTGCGCGTGGCGTCCGCGATGGAGTGGTCTTCCTCGGCGCAGTGACGGCAAATGCGCCGCGCCAGTCGCTGCGCAATGCTGCATACCAGCGAAGATGCGATCAAATATGGTTCGATGCGCATCTCCAGCAGGCGCGTGACGGCGCTGACACTGTCGTTGGTGTGCAGCGTTGAGAAAACCAGATGGCCGGTCTGGGCGGCGCGGACGGCAATTTCGGCGGTCTCGAAATCACGAATCTCACCCACAAGCACGACGTCCGGGTCGTGGCGCAGGACCGAACGCAATCCGGCGGCAAAGGTCAGGCCGATCTGTTCGCGAACCTGGATTTGAACGGTGCCTTCGAGTTGGTATTCGATGGGGTCCTCGAAGGTGATGATCTTGCGGCCTTCATCGTTGGCCTGCGCCAGCGCGGCGTACAGGGTGGTTGTCTTGCCGCTGCCGGTGGGGCCGGTCAGCAACACCATACCCTGCGGCAACTGCGTCAACTGGGCCAGCACGGCTTCCTGGCTCGGTTCCATGCCGAGATGACTTAGATCCAGGAACAGGTTCTGCCGCCCGAGAATCCGCAGACAGACCGCTTCCCCGTATTTGGCGGGCATAATCGAGACGCGCAAGTCGTATTCTTCCTGCCCCGTCTTCATCGCTATGCGCCCATCGTGGGGCAGGCGTTTCTCTGCGATATTAAGCCCGGCCATGATCTTGAGCCGCGACACTACCGCCGGTTGCAATTGCCGCATATCGGCTGGCACCGGCACGGTCTCCAGAATGCCGTCCACGCGATAGCGCAGGCGGACGGAATTGGCGTAGGGTTCAAGGTGAATGTCGGTAGCCTTGAGCCGGAGCGCCTCCTGGAGGATTTGGTCCACAAAGGCCGAGACGGTGGCTTCGATCGCCGAGTCAGTTTCCTTGCCTTGCAGATCAAAGGTAATCTCCTGGCTGATCTCCGCGCCACCTCGATCTTCACGCAGTTTCTGGATAGTCTCGGCACCAAGACCGAAGTTCTTTTTAATAACGGCATGGATCGAACTGGGGGTGGCGAGCGCAATCTTGAAGCGTTTGCTCAACAGGAGACGCAAGTTGCCCTGTTCGATTTGGGTTGGCGGCTCGCTGAAGGCAAGGGTCAGGCAATCCTCCTCGAGGCGCACCGGCAGCAGATGGTAGTGAAAAATGAGTTTGATGGGCACCAATTCGAGGATGTCGCGCTTGAGGCCCAACGCAAAGGGGTCCACAAACTCCAAATGCCTGACGGCGGCCAGCGCGCGCCAAGTGTCCTCTTCGGAAGCGAAGTTCAGGTCCACAATCGCCCGGTGCTGTGGCAAATTGAGCCGCCGCTGGCGGCGTCGAACCTGCTCAAGCTGCGCTTCCGTAAGCTTGCCCTGCTCCCACAGGAGATCGCCAGCTTCTTTGGGGCCGCTGTCCGGGTTCTGGTTCATTGGATGGGAACCTCGAGTTCTTTCTTCACGTTCAAGGGCAAAATGTTGGTCTGCGCCGCCAGGTTCGTCAAGGTCATGGCCTGCATGGTAGCCTCAGCTATGAGGAGGTTGGTGGCAATGCGAGCACCGATGGGTGCCACTTGGTATGCCGCTCCCAATTTAAAAAGCGTACGTTTGGGATCGTTGCCGGTCTGGTAAAAACCGAGGTAGGTCACCTCGATTTTCCGGGTGGTGGGCGGCGGCACAGCTTTCGGAATAAAGTGGCGCGTGAAGAACGGATTCAGTGTGTTTGTAACATTGAGCGGGCCTGGTTCGGCTTCCGGCGAAAACAGGTTGACCAACCCTGCGACCGGTACGGTATCCTGAAGCGGGGTGGTGACGGCATCAGTGTCATGCAGTTCCGGAGCCTGGCCGCCGAGGTTGACCAGCGCCAGGATCAGCAGCAGCCACAAACCCACATGAGCGCAAGCGGCGAACCAGCGGCTTCTCAAGGCTTGTTTCACGACAGGCGGCATGGCTGCTCTACTCCCGCAATACCAGCCCGACTACCCGCAACCACACATGCACGTCGTCTGGTTTCTCCGGCGATTGTTTTTGTACCAAGAGCCGATCAATGAATAACACCGGCTTTTCCACCGGAGCCTTGAGCAAGCCCGCTGCCTGGATTTCTTCTGCCCGCAAGGGCAGGCATTGGAGGAAAGTCCCCGCGTTGGCTGCCGAACTGGTGAACTCGATCTGCACAGGCATTGCGACCAGTCGTTCAAAGCTATTGGTGGGGGCCGCATTCGTCAGCACCGGCGTTACCCCAAGCGAATGAATCGCCGTGAGCTGGCATTGAATCGCCGTCCGAAGCAGCCCGTCGGTGAGTGCCAGAGCGGCCCAGAGCAACGCCGGTTGTTTGACGTCGGCAGTATGTTCAGGAAACCCTCCGAAGACGGCTGGCGCGATCGTTACCTTCTGCTGCTTGGCCAGTTTGCTCAAGTCTTCCAGTTGTTTGCCGCGTTCGTTTTCATAGTCAACAAGCTGAAAGTCATTCTGGATCCGGGCACGGACGAGCGGGGCGAGTTGCAGACGGCCAATGGCCTGTTGCCGAGCGTTGTCCAACACCTGCAGGGCTTGGCGGGTTTCGCTGAGTTGGTTGGTGATATGCCGAAAATCCACAGTCTTTGCATTAGTCTGATCCAGTGAAACCAGGAGTTGATGCCAAGCTTCCTGGAGTGGCTTCTCCAGGTTCTCCGCCCGCTGCGCCAGCGGCCGCATGAAGAACAGATAATAGCCTGCCAGCACTAACCCGGCTACGGGGATGACCGCCCGCCGTTGATATTCTTTAAAGGGAATTCTCACGGCGCAATTGGATGGAGATTGTCCCCATTTTGCAGCGCGCGCCCACCGACTGCCCGTGCCGGCAAACTCGGCGGAGGTTTTCGAGGCGGCAACGGCTGCTGGAACTCCGTAGCCGCAAAGTCCAACGCCAACACAATGTTCCGATCCGAGATAACCACCTTGGACTCGGCCAGGTTCCGGCGCAAATCATCCGAGAGCAAATCCACTTTCGAGAATAGCCGCTGCTGTTTCAGCTCATCCACTAATTCTCGCCGCACCCGGCGCGCTTCATCGCCGCCGTCAGGAATACAGAGCTCGGCAATAAAGCCAGGCTTGGCTGGTGAAAGGTTTGTCGAAGTTCCCGCGGATGCCGATCGCTCCAGCGTCGCGCCGCCTGGGCTCTTGCCGTGGCCAGCTATCGTCGCAAATACATTGGTAGCGGACAGCGTATTGGTCAAGGAAAGTCCGGCAGGCTGGTTGAAGTAGCTCTGCTGATCAGCAAACAGCACGTACCAGAAGCTGCGGTTGCTGCGAGTCTGTTGAAGCAGAGTCAATGTCTTCAGCGTATCGAGTGTGTTCTGTTGGCAGGCAAACATCGGGCGGAAGCTTTCGTAATCCCGGTATAATTCGGCGGTCAGCGCATTGTTGGCTTCCACCGCTCCACGGGCGCATTGAAGTTTGCCTAATAGTGCTCGTTTTTGGTCTATAATCGAAGTCTGACGCCAGGTGCCGAACGCAAAAGCCAGCAGGCAAAGCACGACCAAACCCAAGCTCGCCACTTCCAGTCGTTGCCGGCTTTGACGCTTCCGCCAGGCAAGGCGATAATCTTCGGGCAGCAAGGAAACGGGTTGTGTGCTATAACCCAGCGCCTGAAGTGCAGCGCCAAAAGCAACCTCAAATTGCTTCGAGGGCTGCACCGTTTCGAATTGAGTGTCCTGGGGCCAAAGCTGGAAGTCCATCCCGGCCCGCGCTCTTAGATATTCGAGTAGCCCCGGTTGGCTGAATCCTCCGCCACAGGCGACCAATTCAAACGCGGCGGCGTCCGGCGCGAGTTCGGCATTGTGTTCGAACCACTCATTCAGTTGCCGCTTCAATTCCGCCACCCAGCCATCCACCACCCCGGCAAAGTCCGAACACGCATCCGGGCCGTTCAGGACATCCTGGGTGCGTTTCTGGGTTTCCGCGGTCTCTTCAGGACAACTTCGCAGCCGCGCGAGGGAGCGAGTGAAGAAATCTCCTCCCATCTGGAAGCTGGTGGCAAAGACGCCCTGACCCGCCAGGAGAATAACCAGGACGGTGGTCTGAGCGCCCAAATGCACCAAAATGGCACGGGATGACTGCGCATTGGCCAGGCGATAAGCGGCGATCAGGGCATTAGCAGTCGTAGTGACCTCGCACAGATCCTCCTGTTCGACCCCTAACCGCGCAATGCGATCGCGAATATCCCCCTCCTTCGCCCATGTCACCCAGAACTGCTGGCGTCCCTGGGCGGCGGTGTCGGTGCGGACAAAGTCATAGACGATCCGGCTTTCGCTCACGCCACTCAGCTTGACCGTTTCGTCCTGGATCAACCTGGCTACTTCGCTCTCCGGCGCCAGCGGCAGGTCAATGACTTGGGAAACAGAGGCGTGCTGCGGCAGGATCAACGCCAGCGGCGGCCGCCCCCATTCTTCCAGGGTGGCTTGCAAGTGCGTCTGGAGTTCTTCCGCCGCAACGAGGCCCTCGGCCTGCAAGTCAACCAGTTCCTCCTTGAGAATCCGCAGGCGGCCAAAGTCGCTTTCGGCCAGCAACAACTTGATGCAGCGGCTGCCGGCATCCAGCGCCAGCACCCGCCACATCGGTGGCTGCCTTCGATTGAGTTTCGTCATAACCTGCGCAGAGCGTCCCGGAACAACTCCCCTGCTCTATTTTGAGACCGCCGTTGCATCCGTGGCGGAATTATCGTTGTCGTAAACCAGGAATTCGCCCGTGTCCTTAACAATCGTAGCCGTCACGAAAACCAGCAGGTAGCGCGGAATATCCCGCTCCGTCCGGCGCCGGAAAAACGCGCCCAAAATCGGGATATCCCCCAGCACCGGCACGGATTCAACGTAGGTGGACTTCTCCCGCTCCAGCACTCCGCCCATGACCACCGTCTCACCTGATTTGATGGCCACGCGCGTGGACAGTTCCTGCGTGCGGTAGGTCGGAAGTTTGATATCGAAACTGCTGGTCGCATTGCCCTGGGCGTTGACCTGGCTCACCGTGGTGTAGGTTTGCAGCAATACCTCCGTGTTCACCTTCGGGTTCAAGGCCAAAAGGATGCTTTCACCGTCGCCGCTTACGCTGGCCAGGACATTTAACTCTGCGCCGGCCGTAATCTTCGACGGCTTGCCGCTGGGGTAAATCGAGGAGGCACTGAAATACTGCTGTACGGTGGCCGAAACGCTGTATTCCTCGTAATAGTACTGCACCAAGCCATCGCTGACGAAGGCGGGGCGATTGTTGAGCACCGTCAGCCGCGGTGCGCTCAAAGTTTGACTTTCCCCGCTTTGTTCCAACGCACTGATAGTGGCGCTCAGATCCGAAGCTCCCAGCACATTAGTGAATACCTCCGAAATCCCTTTCCCCACCGCTGGATTTACCGAGCCAGAAGCAGACAGGGAATGAGGGAAGTTCCGGTTGTTTACCAATCCGGTGAAATCCTGTGGCATGACATTGGTAGCTCCTCGCGGACCAGTTTGCCACAGCACCCCCAGTTGCAGAAATGCTGGCTTGGAAACGGTGATAAACCGGGCTTCAATCAACACCTGCTGAATCGGACGGTCGAATTCCTTGATAATGTTCTCCATCACGCTCAGTTGCTCCGGCGTACCGCGGGCGACGACCAGGTTTCGCTCATAATCAATCATATACTTGGAGCCAGTGAACAGGTTGGTAATCGCCCGCTCCAGGGCCGGGAGGTCGGGCGCCTGATCGTTGACGAACCTCTGGAGCTTCTGAACTTCGGTGGTGGTGACCGTAGCCCCGGCGGTGGTCTTTGTTCGGGTGGCTTCCGGCGCACCGAACTCCGCCGGCAACACAAATCCTTTGCGCAAGCGGTAAAAGCGGGTCTCCTCCATCAGTCGTTTGGGGTCTTTGGCATCCACCACCCAAACCAGATCATCTCCCACCTGGAACTGCAACTCGTAGTTGCGACCGACATAGCGGAGAAATTCTCCCAACCGCACTTTGTCCAGATTGACGCTTAACGATTGCTTCAGTGCCGCCAGCGATTTGTCCGCTACAATGTTCACTCCCGCCGTCTGGCTGAGATTGATGAGCATGGTTTCGAGCGGGACATTGTCCAGGTGCACCGTCACCTCCTTCTCCAACACTTTTACCATCCGACCCTTTTCGCTCTCGAACTCGAACAGCGGCCCCTTCTCACGCACCGTCTTGCCGTAAGTCTCCGGAACCCAAAGCGCGTTCTCGATGCGATCTACCGCATCGCGCACGTCTTTCTTGGCGGGCAGGCCGCGATCCCGGTTCTCCTTCAGCAGACTCGGAATGGTGGGGCTGAAGACCGAGTTCTTTGCGTCAATTTCCCGAATATCGTTTTCCAACGCCTGCTCCCGGCGCTGATGCGCAGCTTGGAGGACCCAGCCGTGAAGCCGCTCGACCAGCGAATTGTTGGGTGCCATTTCCCGTAACGCGTCGGCCTTGGTTTGCGCTTCCTCCCAGCGGCCTTTGCCGGCCAAGTCCAACACTTCTTTAATCTCAGAATCGTAGGATTCACTATACCGGGGCGAGCGCGGAGTTGGCTCCTTGGTTGGGGAATGTTGACAACCGGTGGATGAAATCAGCAGCAGCGCAACCGCCACCGTTGCCTTCGATATAGTACTTAGCCAGATTCGCGGAAGCATGGGTTATGATGGACGTTTTACCCGGCCATTTAATTCATGCGCCACAACAAAATGCAACCAGTTTCTCACGTGTTAATTCCGCTTGAACCGCCGCATGGTAGCCCGCTTGAGTTCGCGGTCAGCTTCCCGCCGTTTTAAATCCTCGCGTTTATCATACTGGACTTTCCCCTTGCCCACCGCCAAGGCCACCTTGACCTTCCCGTTCTTCCAATAAAAGGCCAGCGGCACCAGCGCATTGCCTTTGATCGCCGCCAGGCCGAACAGCTTCCGAATTTCCGGTTTGTGCAATAGCAGCTTGCGCGGCGCTTTGGGCAGGTGATTCAACAGATTTCCGTGAGAATACTCGTCAATGTGCGCGTTGTAGAGCCACGCCTCGTTATTCTCCACCCGCGCGAACGCATCACTAATCTGCCCCTTGCCCGCGCGCAGAGCCTTGACCTCGGTGCCACGCAGCACGATCCCAGCCTCGAAAATCTCAAGGATATGAAAATCCCGCCGCGCTTTGGGGTTAGTCAGAATATCGGCCATAAAATCAACACAACTCACTCCGGGAGCGGCGTTTCCGCCGCCCCTCCTTCGCTGGCCGATTCGTCCCTCCCGCCGCTTCCGCGGCAACCCCTAACGCCGCCCGCGCTTCTTGGGGCCCGGCCGCACTAATGCCGACCACTCCGGCATTTCATACCCTATTTTGTCCTCGGCGATTTCGCGCAGCGCAATGTCCGCCGCTCCCAGTTGTCCCACATCCGCCAGGAGCGGGCGGCCCATCTTGCCCCCACCCGAAGAGAGCTGGCGCACGCGCCGGGAAATCAGGTTGACCAGAAGGTTGGGATTACCCACCTTCTCCAGTGCCATTTTTACTAGTTGAGCGTTCAAGACTTAGTGTCCAAAATAAAGCGGTGTATGTTAACACCTGCCCCCGCCAACGCAATACAAATATTTCAATTTTGAATGGTTGCCGCTGCCTCCGGATTTGGCTACGATAAGCACGCATGTCTGGCTCTATGAAGCGTCCCGGTTCTGTTACGGCTCAAGCGTTCAACCTGCCGGAATACCTCGCCACGCGCGTCGCCCTTGTGGATCGCGCCCTCGACCTTTTCCTGCCGGCCGCGACTGCCAAACCCGCCACCATCCACCGCGCCATGCGCTACTCGATCTTTGCCGGCGGCAAGCGCATTCGCCCCGCTCTGTGCCTCGCCGCCGCTGTCGCCGCCGGCGGCGACGAAGCCGAAGCGCTGCCCTTGGCGTGCGCTGTCGAATGCATCCACACCTATTCGCTCGTTCATGACGACCTGCCAGCCATGGACGATGACGATTATCGGCGCGGCAAACTCACCAGCCACAAAGTATTTGGCGAAGGAATTGCCGTGCTCGCCGGGGACGCCCTGCTAACCCAGGCCTTTGAAATTGCCGCCGGCTGCCGGGGCTGGCCTCGCTATTCGCATCAGACCATTATCTTGGAACTGGCCCGCGCCGCGGGCTCGCTCCAGTTAATCGCCGGACAGGTAGCCGATTTGGAAAGCGAAGGAAAACGCATTTCCGCCCAACAACTTCGTTACATCCATGAGCGAAAAACCTCGGCCCTCCTCGCTTGTTCGGTCCGACTCGGGGGGATGAGTGCCAACTGCACACCCGCCCAACTGCAAGCGCTCACCACCTTCGGCTCCAATGTGGGCCTGGCGTTCCAAGTGATTGACGATATTCTGGACGTAACCCAAACGAGCGAGAAACTCGGCAAGACCGCCGGCAAGGACCCCCGGGCGCAAAAAGCCACCTATCCCGCCCTCCTCGGATTGGACCGCTCACGCCGAATCGCCGACCAGTTAACCCGCCGCGCTTTCGCAGCCCTCCGGGGATTTAAAGGCCACGCCAGGGCTCTGGCAGCTCTGGCCGAATTCCTTTTGCGCCGGGACCACTAGCCCTGTCATAGAATGTAGGCTGGCCCACCGATAGAGCCAACCGATCCCTACCCGGCCCAAAGCGCTCGCGTGCCTGCTAACAGCCCACGCCCCACGCAGTTTCTACGGAGGTTACCGTCGGATACCGCCGACTTTACCCGGCAAACACGTTGAAAATGGATATGTGAGCTAACCTTTCCCACACTGACACACTAAAAATGCGGCGGATGCAGGCTAAGCTCTGGCAACGCCATAAAAAGTCATGGCTATATTCTTGCCTTCATGATGGAAGCGACTAGTTTTTCATTTCCCGCCAAAACGCGGGATATAGATAAGCATATGAAAAGTTATAATATTGCAGTCATCGGCGGCGACGGAACAGGGCCAGAAGTGGTCCGCGAAACTATTAAAGTCCTCAATGTTGCCGCGAAAAAATTCAATCTCAAGCTCAACTACACCGACTACGACCTGGGCGGCGATCGGTATCTGCGCACGAAAGAAGCGCTGCCCGACAGCGTGCTGGCAGAACTGCGGAAGTTCCCGGCTATTCTATTGGGTGCCATCGGCCACCCGAACGTGCAGCCGGGCATACTGGAAAAGGGCATCCTGCTGCGCATCCGCTTCGAATTGGAACAATACATCAACCTGCGGCCGGTCAAGCTTTACGACGAGCGCTTCTGTCCGCTCAAGAACAAGAAACCCGAACACATTGACTTCGTGGTTGTGCGTGAAAATAATGAAGGGCTTTACACCGGCTCGGGCGGGTTCACCTACAAAGGCTCGCCCCACGAAGTTGCGCTGCAGGCAAGCATCAGCACTCGTCCCGGAGTCGAGCGCTGCTTGCGCTATGCTTTCGACCTCACCCGCAAACGCAACAAAGAAAAGAAGCTGACGCTCTGCGGCAAAACCAACGTGCTGACCTTCGCGTTCGATCTCTGGGAGCGCGCCTTCCACGAAATCGGACAGAAAGATTACCCTGATATCAAGCGTGACTACGCGCACGTGGACGCCACCACCATGTGGTTTGTCAAGAATCCCGAATGGTTCGATGTCATCGTGACCGATAATATGTTCGGAGACATCATCACCGACCTGGGCGCGATGGTGCAAGGCGGCATGGGCATTGCCGCAGGCGGCAACATCAACCCGAAAGGCACGAGTATGTTCGAGCCGATTGGCGGCAGCGCTCCCAAATACACCGGCCAGGGAGTTATCAACCCGCTGGCGGCCATCTGCGCCGGCCAAATGATGCTGGATTTTCTGGGAGAAACCAAAGCCGCCCAAGCCATCGAAAACGCCGTCATCAAAATCACCCGCGAGAAGATAAAGGACCTAGCCGCGGGCAAGATGGGCTTCAACACCTCTCAGGTCGGAGACTTGGTTGCGGGGGCGCTATAAAACCAAGTCGAGGGAAAGCTCTGCCCCCGTAAGCCCTGACATGAGCCCAAACCTCCCGGGGATAGTTCTCTGACTATCTCCCGGGAGGGTGCAGTGGGTGTTATCGCGGATTGCGATGACCTGCCTGTGGCTTTATCCCCCGAAGCTTTTTGACGCACCTACGCTGCCAGTTGAAGCTATAACGCAAGCAGGCTTATAAAGCCGCTCGTTCAACCCTTGAGCTTGCGTTCGAGGATTTCGCCGACAAGCGCGGGGTTGGCTTTGCCTTTACTGAGCTTCATGACCTGGCCTTTGAGGAAGTTCAAGGCGGCGGCCTTGCCAGCCTTGAAATCGGCAACGGGGCCGGGATGGGCGGCGATGGCCTGATCGCAGAACTGTTCGAGGGCACCCGCATCGCTTACCTGCACCAGGCCCTTCTTCTCTACAATCTGGCCCGGGGACTGGCCGGTGGCGAACATTTCCCCGAAAACCTCCTGCGCAATGCGGCTGCTAATCTTGCCACTGTCCACCAGGTCGATTAACTCCAGGATGCCGGTAGGCGGAAATTTCAAGTCGGCCAGCGTGGTGCCCGCCTCGGTGAGCTGAGCGCGCAAGTTGTTGATGACCCAGTTGGCGGCGGCTTTGGGGTTCCTGGCCTGCCGGGCTATGCCTTCGAAGTAATTTCCCAGGGGCACGTCCCAGACGAAAGTCTGCGCGTCGGGGGCGGGCAGTTGATAGTCACGCATGAAGCGTTGCTTGCGGGCCAATGGCAACTCCACCACCCGGCTCTTCACCTCAGCCAGCCACGCATCGCTTAGCTGGAAAGGCATCAAGTCCGGTTCGGGAAAATAGCGGTAATCATGCACGTGCTCCTTGGTGCGCATTTCCTCGGTGATGCCTGCCACATCGTTCCAACGGCGGGTAGATTGGATGAGTTGCCCGCCTTGTTCGAGCACCTTGACCTGGCGCGGAATTTCGTATTCCAACGCTTTGCGCACGCCGCTGAAACTGTTCATGTTCTTGATTTCGACCCGGGCGCCAAGCCGGTCCTGGCCACGGGGACGCACGCTCACGTTAACGTCGCAGCGCACCATGCCTTTCTCCATATCGCAATCGCTCACGCCACCATAGACCAGAATGTCCTTAAGGGCGTTAAGGTATTCGTAGGCCATTTCCGCACTGGTAATGTCCGGCTCGGTAACAATCTCCATCAGCGGCACGCCCGCGCGGTTAAAGTCCACCCCGCTTTCGCGGTCAAAGTGAAAGTTTTTGCCAACATCCTCCTCAAGGTGGGCCTGGATGATGCGCACCCTCGCAAGGCCGCCCTGAAACTCGAACTCGACGCAGCCATTTCGGGTCGAGGGGTGCTCATGCTGGGTGAGTTGGTAGTTTTTGGAAACGTCCGGGTAAAAATAGTTCTTCCGGTCGAACTTAACATAGCGGTTCACGGTGCAGTTGAGCAGGAACCCGCTCAGCGCAGTCAGGCGCAGCGCCTCTTCGTTGGCGACGGGCAAGACGCCGGGCAGGCCCAGACACACCGGGCAAACATGGGTGTTGGGCGGAGCGCCGAACTCGTTGGCGCAGCCGCACCACATCTTGGACTTTGTCTTAAGCTGCACGTGGGTTTCCAGCCCAATAACCGCTTCGTATTCCATAATGCCGGGATAGTTACCACAAAAGGCCCCGGGAAGACACGGATAATTCTTGCCCGCTAAACCAAGATTTCGGCTCTTGCGACGGCTTCGTGAAAAAACACTTGCGTCCGGCGGGGAAAGCGGTTAAGTTGCGGGGCATGAATGGCAATTTAAACCTGCTGCTTAAGAGCGCGCTGCTGCTGTGCCGCGCGGCAGTCGGGTTGTAGCCTTTCATAAAAGCTTACGAACCCCCACTGCCGCAGCCGGTGGTGGGGGTTTTTTATTTCCCCGGACCACCCGGCGGTGTTAACAAGAAAGCGATACAACTATGCTGAAAGATCCGTCCACCAAATACCGTCCGTTCCCGGCGGTCCGTTTGCCTGACCGCCAGTGGCCCAACCGTACCCTCACCCATGCGCCCATGTGGTGCAGCGTGGACCTGCGGGATGGAAACCAGGCGCTGGCGATCCCCATGAACGTCAGCCAGAAGCTTGAGCTGTTCCAGTTGCTGGTGAAGTGCGGCTTCAAGGAAATCGAAGTAGGCTTCCCGTCCGCCTCGAACACCGAGTTCACATTCAACCGCCGCCTGATCGAGGAGCAGCGCGTGCCGGAAGACGTGTGGCTCCAGGTGTTGGTGCAGGCGCGCGAGGATTTGATCGAGCGCACCGTCGAATCGCTGGTCGGCGCTAAAAAGGCCATCATCCACCTTTACAACTCAACCTCCCCGGCGCAGCGTCGGATCGTGTTCGGCATGTCCCGGGAGGAAATCCTCGGGATTGCCGTGCGCGGTGCCCAGTGGGTCCGCGAGCGCCTGTCGCAACTCAAGGGCACGGAAGTCCGGCTCCAGTATTCGCCGGAGAGCTTCAGCGCCACCGAAGTCGAGTTCGCCAAAGAAGTCGCCGAAGCAGTCATGGACGTGTGGAAACCCACTCCGCAGCACAAGATGATTCTCAACCTGCCCGACACGGTGGAGGTGACCACGCCCAACGTCTATGCGGACCAGGTCGAGTGGACCTGCCGCAACATCAAAAACCGCGATTCGCTGATTGTGAGCCTGCACACCCATAACGACCGGGCCACGGGCGTGGCCGCCACCGAACTGGGAATGCTGGCCGGCGCCGACCGCGTCGAAGGCACGCTCTTCGGCAACGGCGAGCGAACGGGCAACCTCGACATCGTGACCGTCGCCCTGAACCTTTACATGCAGGGCATTGATCCAAAGCTCGATTTTTCCGATCTCAACGCTCTCGCCGAAGTCTATGAGCGCAGCACGGGCATGCGGATTCCCCCGCGCCACCCCTACGCCGGTGAGCTGGTCTTCACCGCCTTCAGCGGCTCGCACCAGGACGCCATTAAAAAGGGCCTGGCCGAATGGGCAACCGGGCGTCAAAAATACTGGGAAGTGCCCTATCTCACCCTTGATCCCGCCGACATTGGCCGCCAGTACCGCGAGGTCATCCGCGTCAACAGCCAGTCCGGCAAAGGCGGCGTCGCCTACTTGTTGGAGAGTGAATACGGCATTGACCTCCCCAAAGAAATGCAGCGCGAGTTCGGCCCCATCGCCAACGAAGAGGTGGACCGCCTGGGCCGCGAGGTCACCGGCGCCGAGCTCAAGAGCATGTTCTGGCGCGAATACATCGAGCGCACCTCGCCCTAGCAGCTTCAGGGATTCAAGACCGAAAGCCGCAACGGCGTGGTCCGGTGCCGCGCCCGCCTGCTCCGTGAGGGGGAACCGGTCGAACTCAGCGGCGAAGGCAACGGCCCGCTGGCCGCGCTGGTCCGCGGCTTCAGCGCGCTCGGCCTCCCGCGATTCGAGATCGTGAGCTACCGTGAGCACGCTCTGAGCGCCGGCGAAGAAGCCGCCGCCATCGCCTACATCCAAATCAAGCACAGCGATGGACGCACCCATTGGGGCGCCGGCGTGGATACCAACATCGAATTGGCCTCGGTCCGCGCCGTCCTCAGCGCTCTGAACCGCTCGCAGGCCAGCAAATAAACTGCCGGCGCTCGTGCTGCCGGGGTTCGGGCGCCTGGCTGCCGCTCCACACGGAACCAGGCGCCCTCGGATGTCGGTCGGGGGCTTTGGTTTTGTAGATCATAAATCGGGAACAGAGCGGAAGCGTTCGCCTTGGCCGCCCACGCAGGGGACAGGAGCGCGAATCGGCGGCCAGGACAAAAGCGGAGCGGAGTGATGGCGCTCAAAAAGCTTATCGAGGGAGACCCTGCGGGGGGGGGCCAGTCCTGCCGGTTTCACGGCGTAGCTCTTTTAAGGGGAAGCGAAAGCCGGCAAGTCTGGCAACGGGGATCATGCCAGCTTTCGGGCCAGACCTTGTCCGCAGGCAGGATTATCTATGGAACAGACAACTTAAAGTTCGGATGTTCTGCGCGAACCTTTTAAACTGATACTGATCGGAATTTGCTTTTGCGCACCTCGCACATTCAGCCGGATGGCGTCCTGGCGGAGAGGAAGTTGTTCTGTGAACTGGGCTCAAACGGGATAACCATCGTCAACCGAGACACATCTACCCCCCCCCGGCAGGGGCGTGTCGGTCTATGATCCGACGAGCAGGAGATTGGACGGATAGACATGCCGGAAAATGGACCGTAAACATGTGCATTGGCGGCAAGGGGGAAAGATGCTGTTCACCACCGCCATCGAGGGCCTTTATGCGCTGAAGATGGCTGTCCATGCGTGGACAGCCAATGCGGGACTCCATACGCCCGGGGGCATCCAGCGCGACGCCAGTGAATGCCTCACTTCACCTGGGAGAGCAGTCTGAAATAGTCGTCGCGCGATAGGTTAGCGGTCTTCAAGTTGTTTCGGATGATGAAGACTGGCACCTCCCGGTAAACAGGAATAACCACCGGCCGCGCCACGCCTTCTTTCACGTAGGACCTATGGCTGCCCTCCTGACGAGCAAAACGGAAACCGGCGGCCACGAACACGGCTTCCAGGTTGCGCCAGTGCTCTGGACTGAATCGCGGCATGGAAACGGGACTATGCCGCCGCCAGACAACTTCGTTGCTCGACTCCGAGCCAATCCGGCCCTCGCCAGGAGTCGCCTTCGCGGCAGTACCCGGCATCTTCCAAGACCTCATTGAGAGTGCCGTGTTCTGCCGCGGTGGCGAGGAACAAGCGCACCGCCTCGTCCACTGCCTGGCGGGCCCTTTCGGGTGTGCTACCCGAACTGGCCAAGTCCAGGGGCATCGCATGCGCAATGAACTGCGCTCCCTCGCGCCAGATTTGCACGGTATAATCAATCTTCATGCCTTAGCCTAACATTCTTGCCTTTCGTTCACAACGCCAGTTCGCCGGCTTTCATGCCGCCTGCCGCTGGTCTTTGATGCTGCCCGTTAAAATTTGCTTTCCCCCCGCCCACCCGTGTTCAACGCAGCACGGGTGTATCACGGGGTATTGGTCGTCGTGCCTGCTCTCGCTATCCGCAAATCATCGAGCCGACAAACACCATTCTTGCAGGCGCTCGCCGAACTGCGCCCCGGGACTGCGGCCAACAGCGTTTCGATGCCTGCGGCGTCGGGGCCGCCAAGGGGATAACTCTGCCCGTAAACCTTCACTGCCGTCAAAAATCTATCGCGCGCCTTCCGCGTCTGTTCGTCTGCCGGTGCGACGGTCTCCCAAGTCGCAATCGTCGCCAAACGGAAGGAAATGGAATTCTCTAAATCTCGAAGGGTGTTCTCTGGCTCGTTCAAGCGAAGGCGGGCTGCCCACTCTGCCTCTTGCGCCGCCAAAAATGCCTGATCCACTTCGGGCTTGGCGTACATCATCCTGGTGAATACACGCCCAGACCACCACGCGCCGATCCCAGCGCCGACTATAAGGCCAACCGCCAGCGTCCCGATGCACAAGCTTGTAATAGCGGCATTTTTCATGGCGTGCGAACGTATCACGGAGCTGGAAAGTTATCAATTACCTGCTTGTAATAGCGACATTTTTCATGGCGCGCTAATGGGCGCGACCATGTGATTATTCACTAATAAAAATTTGCTTTTGCGCGCTGCGCGAGTGAGTTGTGAGCTACCGGGAGCATACCCTGCACTCCGGCGTAGCCCCCAACATCGAATTGGCCTCGGCTCGCACCGTCCTCGGCGCTTTGAACTGCTCGCCGGCCAGCAAATAAACTGTTCGGTGCTCGTGCCGCTGGGGTTCAGGCGCCTGGCTGGCGCTCCACGCGGAGCTAGGCACCATCGGACGCCGGCCAAGAGTCTTTGGCTTTGTAGGTCATAAGCTGAGGAGGGAAGTTCATGCGCCAATAACAAAGGGCCTCGCCCACCACCACCAACCCCTCAAAATTGCCCTTGCGCGAAGACTTCCCGCCCGCCAGCCTTCCCCCAGACCCTTGGGGTGGGGGCGGCTGGAACTCCCAGCCCAGGGAACG
>Ga0255340_1001875_pt1 | contig 26120 bp, 28 predicted proteins | sample wastewater_treat_7_FD_192417 | JGI IMG/M metagenome (GOLD analysis project Ga0255340, IMG submission 192417) | Wastewater microbial communities from Lulu Island WWTP, Vancouver, Canada - plant10 | ecosystem: Engineered > WWTP > Wastewater > Unclassified | place: Canada: Vancouver, British... | reverse complement strand
GAACTGATTGGGAAAGATTAAGTGTTTCATTTACTCCATCTAAAACAGGTTTGGTTAAAATAGAGTTATTTAGTAGAGAAACTACATCAGGTAGTTATACTATATTCAGTGATTTAAATGTAATAACTATGAATTGGCAGTTGAGAAATTTTTAATATCACAAATTAAAAAGAGAGAAGAGGAAATAATAAAAGGGAATGAAGAATTGGAAAGAAGATTTAAACAGTTAGAAAAGGGGATAAAAAATAAAAAGTAAAAGACAAAAAGGTTCAGCGTATGAATTGGAAGTTGAGAAATTTTTAATATCACAGGGCTATTTGTGCCATAGAGCCAGACAATCATATTTTAGAGCAGGAAATAAAGTGTTCACCCGCAGTAATGATATTTTTCAGTGTGATATTGTGGCTAAAATGAAAGATAAACCAACTTTATGGGTTCAGGTAAGCACTGGGTCAAGAAGGTCAGAAAAAGAGCGTAAAATAAGGGAAATTGGAGATATTTGGAATAGTCAGGACATAGTTCAACTTTGGTTAAGATTTGAAGGCGGGATATGGAAGATTTATCAATTGAAAGATAATAACTTTGTTGAAGTTGCAAAAATTGAAAGAGGAAAGTATTATATTATGAAAGGAGAGGATGATAAAAATGAGTGAAAAAAAACTTGTATGGCATAATGAAAAACGAAAAGTTAATGACCTTATCCCGTATGAGAAAAATCCACGAAAATTAACAGAAAAACAAAAGGAGTTTTTACAGAAAAGTTTAACAAAGTTTAATCTGATGTCTATCCCTACAATCAATACTGACAATACAATAATATCAGGACACCAACGAGTGAAAATTCTACAATTATTAGGAAGAGGTAATGAAGAAATAGATGTGCGTGTTCCTAATAGAAAATTGACAGAAGCGGAAATGAGAGAGGCTAACCTTTTAGATAACAAGACACAGGAATTAGGTGAATGGGATTTTGATTTATTAAAAGATTTTGATGTAAACCTGTTAAAGGATGGAGAATTTATTTAGGCAAAATTCTTAAAGTTGAAAATGTTGAAAGTATAGTTCAGTATAATTCACCTGATGACTTGACAAAGAAAATAAAGAATTTTAATATAGGAGGTGGTAATAATAAAGATGTTTATGCATTATAAGTGAAACAAAGGAGATATAATCAATAAAGAGTATCCAGATAAATTAGTCCAGGAGGCAATTTCAATCGCTAAAAAACTTTCACACCATTATTCTAAAAAATTCCCTGATGTTGATTTCTCTGAATTCTATTCCGTATCTATGATTGCTATTACACAAGCACTAAGAACATTTAATAAGAAAAAAGGAAGTTTTGACTGCTGGTGTTCCTTCTATATCTATGGAAGATTTCATAATTTTTTACTGAAAGAAAAAAGAAAACAACAGATGATGAAGGAATTAAGAAGGTAAGTTAAAAATGGTATTTCTTTTTGAGAGGTGATGTAGAAATGGGGAATAAAAGCAAAAAGAAAAATAGTGAAGATTTTCTACAAAACAAGAAAAAAAGAGGTATTAAGCCTGGAGAAGTAAGAAACCCAGAAGGAAAGGGTGGATTTAAAGACCATCCTGACCATATCAATCCTGGTGGTAGACCTAAAAATCAAGAGAGTTATTCTTACTGGTTAAACTATTTCAAAACACTTTCTATTGAGGAATTCCAAGCATATAAAAAGAATAACCCTAATATGTCAATGGCGGCACTGGGGGCGTATGCGAGGTTAATGAAGTCAGTAGAGAAGTTAGAGGAGTTTAAGGAAGTAGCGAACAGGACAGAGGGTGTCCCAAAACAGCAGATAGAATTGAGTAGCGATAAAAATAAGCCATTGATATTTAATATCAATTTAAGGCAGACAGAAGACAGAAATAAAGATGGATAACAAGCCAGAAATCAATATAGAAGTATCCGAAAAACAATCTGAAATAATAAACTCACCAGTAAAAAGAAAAATAATAAGGGCGGGGAGGAGAGCGGGTAAAACTTGCCTCGCTGCAATTCTTGCGGCAAAGAAATTCTCTAATGGTGGTAGGGTTTTATATGCCGCCCCGACACAGGAGCAGACAGAGAGGTTCTGGCACACAGTCAGGATATTATTACAGGGATTGATTGATGCAGGGTTAGTTGTTAAGAATGAAACATTAAAGACAATAGAAAGAGTAAGAACAGAGCAAAGAATAAAGGCAAAGACAGCGTGGAATAGTGATACATTACGAGGTGATTATTGCGACCTTTTGATACTGGACGAAATGCAGTTGATAGACGAAATGGCGTGGGAAGAGGTAGGACAACCTATGCTGATTGATAATGATGGGGATGCTGTTTTAATTTACACTCCTCCTTCACATAGAAGCAGAAGTATGAGTAAGGCAAGAGACAAAACCTATATGGCAAAACTATTCAAAAAGGCACAAGCAGACACAACAGGACGATGGAAAGCATTTCATTTTACTTCTTTTGACAATCCTTTTATATCAAGAACGGCAATAGATGAAATATGTAAAGATATGACTTCTGTTAGTTATAAGCAGGAAATAATGGCAGAAGATATAGAGGATATTCCTGGTGCACTTTGGAAACGAAAATGGTTTGATGAATTTAGGAAAGATGAAATTCCTGAACTGGCAAAAATAGTTGTAGCAATTGACCCTGCAACAACAAGCAAAGCAACAAGCGATGAAGTAGGAATTGTATGTGCAGGAATAGGAATAGATGGAAGATACTATGTTTTAGCAGACAGGAGCGGGATTATGTCCCCTGATGCGTGGGGAAATAGAGCAATCAACTTATACAAAGAATTTAATGCAGATAGAATTATAGCAGAAGTGAACAATGGTGGAGATTTAGTTGAAACAGTATTAAGGACAATAGAACCGCATATTTCTTATACAGCCGTTGTAGCAAGCAGAGGAAAAATAACAAGGGCAGAACCAGTTGCGGCAATGTATGAGCAAGGAAAGGTAAGTCATATTGGAAATTTTGAAGAATTAGAAACACAGTGTTCAGAATATATTCCAGGAGATAAATCACCAGACAGGATGGATGCACTTGTCTGGGCTATAACATATCTAATGGAAAACAGTGGAAAAATAAAATACTTTGTGGACACAGTTTAGCGGAGGTGACATATGTCACCTTTCGCAAATGTGATGACAAAAAAAGAAGAATTAAAAAGAATTCAAAAGAAGTATGAAGCAAAAGGGAAATACAAAATTTTTCTGATGCTTTTGAAAGGTTTAACAGGGAAAGATTACAAAGATGTAGAAAGTATTTCTGATGATGACCTTGACATTATTTTGAACTTTTTTCTTACTGACAAGAACAATGAATTTTAGAGTTCACATATGTGAACTACTTTGGTATTTCTATATGTATAGAAATTAAGGAGAATTATGAACATTACTTTTAAAAATAGAATGAAACTTGCAGGGGCTATTATCCGCAAGGGTATAGATGGAATACCCTTTTTCAATTCTTCTTCTTTTTCCATTTCAGACAGTAGCAGTAAAGATTTTAAAAGAACAGAAAAAGGAGATAAGCAGGCGTATATTAACAATTTCACTTCTTGGGTATATTCAGCGGTATCCTGCATAGCAAGGCACACAGCAAAAGTAGATATAAAGTTGTATAAACAGACATCAGAGAAAAAAGGAAAAGAAAGTTGGGAAGAAATTTTTGAACATCCCTTTTTAGATTTATTGAAAAATCCTAATCCCTGGATGGATATGTATTATATCAAGTATTTAACAGAAGTATATCTTGGTATTTTAGGAAATGCTTATTGGTATCTTCCTAAAAATAAATTAGGACAACCTGGACAAATTATTCCTTTACTTGCACAGAAAGTCATCCCTTATACAAAAAATCAAATAGAAATAGACCATTACGAATATCTTGTAGGAACAAATATTGTTAATTTTTCTCCTGATGAAGTATTACATTTCAAAGAGCCAAATCCAAATTCTTTAATAATGGGGCTTTCCCCACTGGATGCTTTATTACTATCAGTTGATACAAACAGGGCGATGATGGAATATTCAATGTCTTTGTTTGAGCAAGGTGCGTTCTTTGGAACGATTGTAAAAGTCCCAAAGGATATTAGTGAGCAGGATTATATTCGGCTAAAGCAGGAAATAAAAGAACAGTTTACAGGCGTAGGAAAGGCAGGCAGGACAAAGATTATTCATGGTGATATACAAGTTGATAGTTTAGTCAAGACAATGGCAGAACTGGATTTTGAAGCAGGAAGAAGATTAACAAAAAAAGATATTCTTGAAGGATATGGTGTTCCTGAATTTAAATTGGGCGAAGGAGCAAGCACAGCGTCAACTTCAAGGGCTACTGCTTATGAACTTGACAGAATGTTTATTGAAGAGACAATACAGCCCCGACTTATAAGAAGGGATAGTGTATTAAACAAATTTCTTTTACCTGTCTGGGATGATAAACTTGTATGCGAAAGTGAAAACATATCAGCAACAGATAAAGAGTTTTTATTACAGCAGGAAACAGCAAGAATTCAAACAGGATACTGGTCAATCAATGAGGTAAGAGCACTGAACGGTGAACCTCCTGCACCGTGGGGATATCGTCCCTGGGTGGGATTAAATATGGTGCAGATGGCGGGGTTTGTTTCAGAAGAAGCAAAAAAAGAAAATCAGGGAATACATAAAAAGAAAAGACAGATGCGGGAAAATTGGCAACAGGTTAAAGAACAGAAATGGAAATCGTGGGTCAGGAAAGAAGAAAACACTGAAAAAAAGTATATTGCTGATTTGAAGAAGTTTTTTTCTGAACAGGAAAAAATTGTATTATCTAATTTAAGAAGAATATTTGATACAGGAAAATCAAAAGAAATAAAAGAATTAGTTGATTTTGTGTTTCCTAATCTGGACCAACAGGCGGAGAAATTATCTCAAATATCAAAAGGACATATCAGAGAAGCAATTGTAAATGGTGTAATGACCGCAGTAGAATTTCAAGAAGAAAATAATAAAAATATAAAAGAAGAACCTTCCCCAGATGACCTCGCAAGGGTAGGATTTACACCCGCATCATTTGATGCTTATGTTAATCAAATAATAAAAGTTTGGAAAGATTTATATGGATTTACTATAAATCAAACTATTCAAGATGAATTGCGGGAATTACTTAATCAGGCAATAACAGGTGGATGGAGCATTTCACAAACACAATCAGAAATAGAACTTCTTTATAGCGGATATACAAGTGGAATAAGTCCAGAAAAAAGTTTGAGAATAGCACGAACTGAAATAAGCAGAATAATGAATGATTCTGAACATATGTGTTATAAGAACTTAGGATATAAAGAGAAAACTTGGGCAAGTGAAGAAGCAGATGAAGCACTTTGTGAGGACTGTGAGGCAATGGACGAAGAGGTTGTAGGAATAGATGAGTTATTCTCTTGCGGGGTTTTAGCACCGCCTTTACATCCTAATTCTTATGATAGCAAAACAGAAATATATACAAAAGAAGGATGGAAAAATGTTAAAGATTTGAAAATAGGGGATTGGTGTCTTTCTCTCAATCCTGATACTTTTGATTTGAAATATAGTAAAGTCATAAAAACATATAAGCATAAACCAGATAAGATGATACATTTCTATAATAGAAATATAGATTTACTTGTAACAGAAGACCATAATATGTTTTATCAACCTGATATTTTTGAAAAATGGAAGTTTGTAAAAGCAAAGGAATTACTGAACCACAGCACAGGCAGAATGTATAAAGGATTTGAATTGTTTGTTGAAGACGGTAAAAAAACAAAAAAGAAATATTTTGATTATATTTATATCAAGAATATCAAAAAAGAAATAGTAAAATATTCTGATTATGCTTATTGTGTTGATATTGAAAAGTTCCATACTTTATTGACAAGAAGGAATGGAAAGGTTTTGTGGAGCGGGAATTGCAGATGTAATATTCTCGCAGGTGATTGGAGTGAAGAGTGAAATTCACGAGTTGACATATGTCAACTATGCAGTTTTTTTTACATTGAAATCAGGAGGAGGTAAAAGATGGATAAGAATATAAGCACAGTAAAAGAGTATTTAGAAAACAAAAAAGAAACAATCAGTAAAAACAAGTTTGAGAAAATTCAGAAAACACTTGAAGGGATTGATGAGAAAACAGAAATCAAGTGGGGATACTTCGCAGGTAAAAGCGAAAAGGCAGAGGAAGAAAGCGGAAAACCTACTACTCTTGATATGATTTCTACGATTGATGTTGATAGGGATAATGAGGTGCTTATTCCTGAGGGATGCGATTTGTCAGGATATAGCAAGACCCCAACAGTTTTGTTTGGACACGATTATAGAAGTATTCCAATTGGAGTTTCAAAATGGCAAAAGATAGAACAAGGAAAAGGGATAATGAGCAAGACAGAATACTTCCAATCAGAATTTGCAAAGGATGTTTATGAAGCATCAGTGAATGGAGCATTAGCAAACAGCGTTGGATTTATTCCTATCCAATGGGTTGAAAAAAATAACAAAAACGATGAGACTAAATATAAAGAGTTAATAGAAAAATATAATATTCAGGGTGAACCTCAACGAATTTATACTCAATGGCAACTTCTGGAATATAGCAAAGTCCCCGTTGCTTCTAATCCACAGGCGTTGACACTTGCATTACAGAAAGCAAAAACAAAAGAAATGAAGGATTGTATCAGTAAAGAATTAGAAGAGATATTAGAGAAGCGGGTATGTGGAAAAAAAGACCTTCCTATTGCGGACGATGGCAGAGCGTGGGACGGAACAGAAGCAGAAAAAAGAGTGAGGGCGTGGGCAACAGGTGCAAATGATGAGATTGATTGGAAAAAATATCAACAGGCATTTGTTTATGTTGACATAGAAAAAGCCGATACACTTGGAGGTTATAAACTTCCTTTCGCAGATATCATTGATGGAAAATTAACAGCCGTCTGGAGAGCAGTTGCATCCGCAATGGCGGCATTGTTAGGGGCAAGAGGTGGTGTGGATATTCCTGAAAATGAAAGAAAATCAGTTTATAACTTCATTGCTTCGTATTATAAGAGATGGGATAAAGAACCTCCTGAATTTAGAGAATACAGTCAGGAAGAATTAGAAAAGATGTTTCAGGAAGAAAAAAAGAAAGAAGTAAAGATAGAACAGAAAAGAGGTTATAAACTTCCTTTCGCAGATATCATTGCAGGGGCTGTCTTGAATAAGAGAAACAAGGAAGCATTGAAACAAGCACAGCAACTCATTCAGGAAGTATTAGACAGCGCAGAAAATAATGATAATACTCAACAGGAACAAGCATCAGAAGAAGCAGAAAAAAAAGTTGAGGAGAATATCAAAAAGACAGACACAAACGAGATTGAAGGATTAGACCTTGATAGTATGAATGAACCTGAAAATTCTAAAACTGATGATGTGTCTGATGAGGATGCAAACAAAATATTAGAAGCAATAAGTAAAGTAGTTGATAAAAAAATAAATAGTTTATTGGGTAAAGTTTAGATTTGCTGGAGATATCAGCCTTTGGCGGAGATATCAGGCAAATAAATAGTAAGGTAATTTAATACAGCAACAAAGGAGAAAAAATGGGTATGACAGTAGAGCAGTTAATGGAGAAGATTGATGGACAGATTGATGCAAAACTTCAACCTCTAATTGATAAGGTTGGGGAGGTGGATAACAAGTTGACAAAAATTCCTCAGGAGAAAAAAGAAGAGAGTGAAAAACTTCCCTGGTCAGAAGTATGCAATCGGGTTGCTTTGATAGCAAAAGCACAAATATACAGAGACCCGAAGGCACTTGATGCGCTTGCAAAATCTGACTGGCTTAATGAAACAACAGGAAGTGAAGGCGGATATACTGTTCCTGTGGAATTTTCAACGGAAGTATTCAGATTAGTTGAGGAATATGGTGTAGCAAGGCGTGGATGTTTTCCTGTTCCAATGAAGTCAGCAACAAAGAAAATGCCTTCTGGATTAACAGGCGTGGATATGTCTTATATCGGGGAAGGAGAAGCAAAGCCATTAACAAAACCTTCTTTTGGGATAGTGGAACTTGTAGCACGGACTGCTGCGGGCATATCAGCAATGACAAGGGATATCATTGATGATAGTGCAGTTGATATGGTGGCATATCTAACACGGTTAATCACTGAAAGTTTGGCTAAACGGGAAGATACATCCTGCTTCTTTGGGAATGGAGCAACAATTTTGGGAATAGCAAATACAGTAGGAGTTATCCCAGTTATAGCAAGTGGAGCAACACTTGCAGGGGTTACGGCAAACGACTTGAATAAATTGTTTTATGCTATTTCCGATGCGGCCGCCAGAGGAGCAAGTTTTTATTGCAACAGGGGATTAGTAGGTGTCTTACAGCAATTGCAGGATAAACAAGGACAGTATATTGTCCAGAAACCTACGGAAGGAGCACCTGCTTCCTTGTGGGGATTTCCTATAATTACATCTGATGCTTTCTCTGCTACACCATCAGCAGGAGATGTGGTGGCAGTATTTGGGAATTTAAGGAACTGCTACTTCGGGCAGAGAAAAGAACTTGATATTCTTCCTTCGGATGAGGCAACATTAGGGGTGTATACGGATGGAAAACTTACCGATATAGTAAGTGCTTATCAAAAAAATATGAGGTTCATAAGATTTGAAGTAAGGCACGATTTCAAACCTGCATTAGCCAGTGCTTTTGCAGTGCTGAAATTGGCAACTTCATAAGGTCAAGAGGAGATTTGAAAAGAAGGGTATAGGGGTAGTTAAGCAGATAGATATTTATTGACTACCCCTTACCCGACAGGAATAAAATGAAAATAAAAATAGGATGGCTTGTAAGTGATATTGACTGGGCATATAAGAACATAATGGAACATTTTGAAAAAGAAATGCAGGAATATGAGCATATATCAAATAGCATAGATGCAGATATAGTTATGGCAATGTCTTTGAAGGAATTAAGACAGGTAAAGGATAAGAAAAAGACAATTTTACATCTTGATAGTAAAAGGGCATTAGGATTATGAATATACTGCATAAAAACTTTGGGGTCCTTTGGTCCTGGTCAGAAATAGCGAAGCAGTTATTCAAAGAACTTCCAGAACATCATTTTACATCAGAACATTCAAATATAAATACAGATATGGAAGAATATGATGTTATCTTATTACAACAAATAACTTTATTAAAAACAATTCATAAAAGTTATTATAACAAAACAATAGTGCGATTAGGAGGAAATAAAACATTTAATGATGAGGGGAGGAATATGGAAGAACTGAAAGAACAGATGAGGCAATGTTTTGCGGTTATTGCGACAAACAAGTTTCTTTATGATATTGCGATAACTGCAAATCCTAATACCTTCCTTATTCCGAATGGATTAAATTTAGATGATTGGAGCGTAATAAAAAAGATACCGAAAACCTTTACAGTCGGATTTGTGGGAAATATAAGTCATCCTTCTTACAGAGATTATAAGGGATATGATTTTGTAGAGCAGGCGTGTAAAGAACTGAATATTCCTTTGAAAACTGCTTTATATGGTAATGGACAGATACCGCATAACCAGATGCGAGAGAAGTTTTACAGTGAAATATCCTGTTTAGTCCATCCGACAAAGGGTGAAGGAAATTCAAATGTAATAATGGAAAGTTTATCCGTAGGCATTCCAGTCATTACAACAAAAGAGGCTGGATTTCACGGAGAGATGTTAGAGGATAATGAAAATGTTTTATTCTGTGAACGAACAGTTGAAAGCGTAAAGAAGTGTATTGAAAAGTTAAGAAATGATAAAGAATTATATCATAGATTGAAAATGAACGGGCGAAAGTTTGCAGAGGAATATCACGATATTAAAAAGATAGCGAAACAGTATGATTTTTTGTTTCAGGCGTGCTATGAGGAAAATAAAAATAAGGGTATACAGAAAGAACAGGGGAGGAATAAAATGATTGTTAAAGTGATTAAGGAAATATATGAAAATGGACTGCGGATAGTTGGAAGTGTTTTTGAGACAACAGAAGAAAGAGCAAGACAGTTAAAAGGATATGTTATTCCATTAGAACAGCAGGAAGAACAGCAGGTAAAGGCAGTTGTTGAACCAGATAAGGATAAGATGATTAAAGAATCAGATGTGAAAAAAGAAGAAGATAATAATCTTGTATGCGATGTATGTGGATTTAAGGCAAAAAGTAAAATAGGTTTAATTGCACATACAAGAAAACATTAGGATAAAAAATGATTATTTCTGTTGATGATGTGAAAAAAAGTTTATTACCTGAAATGATGGCAGATGTTGATTTATCGCTGATAGAAGATTTAATCAACGCTATAACAGAAATAGTAGAAAGATATACTAACACATATATTAAGTATGGAACTTATACAGAAATTTTTGATGGGAACAGTGAAGTATCAGTTATCCCACTGAAAGGAATAAAAATTTGGTCTATTGATAAAGTAAAGTTTTCAGATGTAGAGCAGTCATTATCATTATTTAAGATACACGATAGATTATGCGGGATTTATTCAAGTGTAGGATTTCCTGAAGGCACATTGAATATAGAAATAATTTATAAGGCAGGATATGATACTACACTTCATCCTGCACCTGATGGGCTTAAAAGGGCAATTATTGATGAGGTAGTGTTGCGATATAACTATCTGCGAACACAAAGCAGAACAGGTGAACAGATTGTTGATTTAACAAAGGATTTTCTGGATGGTGAAAGTTATAAGTATTTTAACAGGATTAGGAGAAATGTATGGTAGGCGTGAATATGAAAATTGAAGGAATATCAGAGGTTTCAAATAGAATAAAGGAAATGAAACAATCATTACGGATAGAACGCAGAAAAGCAATTGAAAATTCATCTGTATATCTTATGAACTATATTCAGGATAAGAAACTATCAGGACAGGTATTAAAGCGAAGAACAGCACGATTAGCGGATAGTATAGGATACAAGGTTGAGGAAAAAGGAACATCTTTTATTGGAAGAGTAGGAACTCCTGTTGTGTATTCTGTTATACACGAGACAGGAGGAACAATACGGGCAAAAAATGCAAAGTATCTTACTATTCCATTATCTGATGCAATGACACCCGCAGGAGTTGTTAGAAAACCAGCACGACAATGGGCAGACACTTTTGTAAGAAAAATAAGAAATAACCTGTTTATTTTTTCAAAAGAAAGCGGTAGCCCTGTCCCTATTTTTCTGTTAAAGAAATCAGTTAATATTCCGAAACGACCTTATATTAAACCAGCATTACAGGAAACTAAAGATAAAATCTTTGAGATGATAGGTGAAGCAGTGAAAATATCTGTAAAAATAGCAAATGGAGAAAAATAAAATATGGATAGTGAAACTATTCTGAATAAGACAAAAGATTTATTGGAGAAAAGTAGCAAGTTGACATATGTCAACAATATTTTTATGGGTGATAGACAACAGATATATGGAGATAGTTATCCTTGTATTGTGTTAGAGACAACATCAGATAGAATGAGCAGTATTTTAGAAGGAAATATTCAGGAAAATAGTTTTGTTATACAGATAATTCCAGCACTTTTAATTAGAGATAGGGAAAAAGCATTGATAGGGGATAAAACAAATAAAGGAATACTTGATTTCATTGGTGATATAAAAGATACATTGTATGCAGAATATCCATCATTAGATAATACCTGTTTACATTTTTCTTTATCAGTCCCAAGCATAGCAGATTTTCCTGATATGATTGGGAAATTTGCAATAGTAGAAATGACAGTGATTTATAGGGAAATAATATGAGCACAACACTTTTTTTAACAGAATATACAGCATTGAGAGAAAAATATAAAACATTGTTGTCAGGTGCATTTACACCATCTGTCTGGAAATCAAAACAGGAATATTCAAAAAACAATTTAGTTAAACCTACTGTTTCTAATGGCAGTTATTATAGGTGTATTCAGGCAGGAACAAGCGGTGAAAAAGAACCTGTCTGGACAACAACATTTTGGAGCGAAATAACAGATGGCACAGTGAAGTGGAGACAAGAAGAACCTGTTTTTATACTTGACACTGAGCCATCTGATTTTTCTTATCCTTGCATTTTAGTTGGAAATATTTTCCCTATATCAGAAGTGCAAAGAGCGACAGGAAACCAGCCAGCGTCTGAACTGATGACATATATTCTTATTATTACTTATCAATTTAGCAATAAGACATACCAACAAACAAGATTAGAAGCATACGACATTTTAGGACAGGTGCAGAATGTTATTAGAGCATATCCTACATTAAGTAGTTTTCCAGGAGTATTAAGGTCAGTAGGCGGATTGTATATATTACCAGAAACATTACCAGTTTTTTTTAAGATACAGCAATCTTGGATTACCAGGTTGCTTGTAAAACAGGAGGGATGAAAAATGGCATATCAAGACACAATTCTTGAAATATGTGCAGTGAAGATATTACCAAACGGAACAGACATACTTTTACCTGCACTCTGTGATGTATCAAGGAATTCAGAACGAAAAGTTATTCACGCATCTGGACAAAGAAAGGCGTATAATGTTTTTCCTGGCAATGCTGAGATAACAGGCAGTATAAAGGATTTTCCATTAGCAGTGGAATTAGAAGATATTTTAGATTGTATATTAAGTGATGCAGATACAGGAAAAATGAAAGAGGTTGAAATAGATGATGGAGATAGCAGATACACTGGATATTTAACTTCATTGAAAATATCTATTCCTGTTCACGATACTATTATGTGCAGTATTGATTGGACAGCCAATTCATTTGTAACCCCATCTACGCTTGTTAAAGCACCTATTGTTTTAGATGCATTTATAGGAACAGGAGTATCTTTGACTGGATTTCCTTCAACATTTGATTTTGAGAGTGTGGATATAACATTGCAAAACAACCTAACAGCAAAGTATAGTGCAAAAGGGACTTCACGGCTTCCAACACATTTAGCACAAGGATATTTTGATGCAGAAGTTAATATCAAGTTTAATGAAAATCCTGGAATAGATGTATTAGGAGATGCACTTGCGAAATTAGCATCAGCAACAATTGTAGCAAAGTCAATTTCAGGAACAAAAACATTTACTATAACTTTAACCAATTTAATAGCAGGAGATAGTCCTCGCAATATGAATGCGGAAGATATAGTTGATTTTGGACTTGTTTATAATGTTTCAGATGTAAGTTTTAAGATTGAATAAAACGAGTTCACATATGTGAACTGGGAGGTGATAGAAAATATGGAAGATGACAAAATAATAAAACTGGATGATAAGGAGTATGTATTACGAAAGTTTGGAATAGCAGAAAAAATAGCAATCAAAGATAGTTGTGTGGATGCATTGGGAAATGTGAAAATAGGGACAATGCAGTTAAAAATGTTAGCATCTTCTTTGGTATCTTGGAATTATACAGATAATAATGGAAATATGATACCTCCATCAGAAAAGAATATTTTGAAATATATGAACCCTGACCATTTTGATAGATTATCGGAGGAAGCAATTAGTTTAAACGAATTGAATTATGCGGAAAAAAAAATATCATTAGACAGACCTGCGAGCAACTTGGATGGAGTGAACGAGAATATAGAAAACAAAAAAACAGAAGAATTAAACAAATGATAAAAAGAATAAATGTTGGTGAAAATGAAAGCATTGAGAATGTAAATGTGGACAGGTATTTTGAAAAACATTGGCTTATAAAGAAGTTTGGAGCAGAGATTATGAACCAGCCAGCAAAGGATGTTGAAGCGATTAGTGTTATAGAAGAAGTAATGGATTTTTATGAAGGTTATAAGATGAGAGAAACAAATTATAAACTTTCACAAAAGGAAAATAAGAAATGGCATTAACTGGCGGTGAACAGAATAAAATTGAAGTTATTATTGGGGCAAGAGATGAGACAGGCACAGCATTATCATCTGTTGAACAAAAATTACAAAAAGTAGCAGATAATTGGAAGAGAGTAGGAAAACAAATGATGTTAGTTGGAGGTGTGGGAACTACTGCTATGGTAGGTATAATTAAATCTACTACTGATTTTGGAAATGCTATAGATAAAGTGAGAAAACAAACAGGAATGACAGGGGAAGAGATAATAAAACTGCGGTATGCAGCAGAACAGGAACACGCCAGTTTTGAAGCATTGACAAAAAGTATTCCAATTCTAACAAAGTATATGCAGTATGCCGCAGAAGGAATGGATACATACAAAAGAGAGTTTGACAGAATGGGAATATCTGTTGTTGATGGTGAAGGGAATTTAAGAAGTGCATATGAAGTGCTTCTTGATATGGCTGGCTGGATGGCAGATGAAGGAGTGAATGAGAATGAAAAACTTGCAACCGCTATGGCGCTATTAGGGCGTAGAGGTGCTGAACTTGTCCCATTTTTGAAAATGGGGCGTGCAGAAATAGCACGATTAGGAGAAGAAGGTTTTAAGTTGCGGGGAATGTCAGAGGAACAAATATCAAGTTTAGAGCAGTTTGGAGATGAAGTAGACAAAATGAAGGAAGGATTAGCAGGACTAAAAGACCAAATAGGAATTGCTTTACTTCCTATGATATCCCTATGGGTTCAAAAAATACAAGCACTTACAGAATGGTTTAGGGGTTTATCCCCAGAACTAAAAGAATTTATATCAAAAGCAGTTTTAATAGGCAGTGTAATGTTAGTAGCAGGAGGAGGGTTAATTTTCTTTGGTGGACAGTTGGCGCAGATAGGTGTATTTGTAATACAGGCAATAGGATGGTTTCAAGCATTAGGAACATCAGGTGCAATAAGTATTGGAATGTTAACAACAGCGATGTTGAAATTTATGGTAGTGCTTGCAGGTGCAGTTGCATTGATGGAATTACTTATGGAATTAAAAGGGTTTATACAATCAAAACAAACACAAAAAGAAGCATTAGCAAGAGGAGAAGAAGTAGATGAAATTAGAAGGGCTTTAATGGCAGGAGAAATAACAAATGAAGAGGCAAAGCGGAGAGCAACTGGAATAAGAATGGGAACAGCAGAAGAAGCAACATATAGTAAGGCGTGGGGAATGACAGGACTTGAACGAGTAGGACACGAAGTAGGGAGGTTTCAGCAGGTGTTTGCGGATATTAAGGTTACAAAAGAGGATGAGATAGGCGAAAAAATAAATACAGCATTGAAACCTATATTAGCAGGACAATAAAAAATGGCGACAAATAGCAATTTAGTTAAATTAGAATGGAAACAGTTTCCAAATAACTTAATAACTGTGGATGGGTTTTATGCTGAATATATGGCAAAAGATTATGCCGAAATGGATAAAACAAAACAGGAAACAGGAACAGAAAACATTGAAACAGACAGCGAAAAGATTTTTTACGATAGAAACAGTCAACAAATTATTTTAAGACCTGATATTTTACCAATTGATATGCTGGGCGAAGTAGTAAAGGAAAAAAGAATAATAATGGGAACAGAAAAAGAAGTAAATGTGGTAAAGGGCGATTGGTGGGATTTATACGACAGTTTGGATGATAAAAAGAATTATATTTATTCAGGGTATGCTGATTTTGAATTACGAGCAATAGCGGGGACACCAAAGCGACAGATGATTTATCAGAAGGCGGTTCAGTATAGAAAAGATTTAGGGTTTCCTTATACAGCGACAAAATGGATTTTGTATGGTGGAATAAAAGATGAAAAACTCAATGAGAATCAAGGAATTGTTTTCTGGATAAATGAAAATATGCTTCCTGAGAATGAAGAAAATGAATTGTATTTATACCTATGGCATCCTAATCCTCACAATGATAAACAACCAATCAACGGAATTTATATTTCATTGAAAGGTGATAGTGATATTAAAATACAACATTTCATTGATATTATAGATGAAGGAAAAATTCCTCCTTATCGAGAGGTATTAACTCAATCAGAACAGGGAACAGTATCTGCTGGAAAAGATGTGGTGGAATGGGCAGGAAAAACAAAGGTGTATGTGTTAATGATACAGGATAGATTTATTCAGTTTGGTATAAATGGATTAGATAATCCTTTTGTTATGGAATGTCAAAATTATGATATAGGCATTACCCCAGAAGGTATTACTTATCCTGTTATATTACGAGAAGGAGCAAGATTGATGATATCAGGAAAAGGACAAGCATTGTTTGGAGTAAAGAAACTTTCTTTTAGTAAAGAGGGAAAAATTAAAACCCCAGAATTTAATACTGGATATGTTTTATCTGACCCTGAACAGATAACACGTGGAAAAAGAGATAACAATTCAGAGATAAAAAGCAAATGGATGAAAAAAGGAAATAGTGCTGACGAATATAAGGTATATGCAGAAATAAAATTAGAAGGGTCCCCTATGCCAGGATTTTTAAGTGAGAATAACGAAGTAGCACAAAGATTAAATGAGTATAGAAAAGAGCATACAGAAAAATCGCCAGCATTCTTGAAAACAAAAATTATTGATAAACAGCAAAGAGATATAGAGGAAATAGAATTACCTTCCAATATTGAAGGAACTATAATAAACTACAATGAAACAGTAAGTGCAAATGAGAATGGAAAGATAAACGATTATTCAATAACATTAGATTGTTTTGGGACTTTTGAGAATATGTATTCAGATGTAATAACAAAGAAATTATTGCACGGAGAAGTTTTTATTAAATTAAAAGGACAAGAAACTTCAATGTCAGTAGGTGGGTATATCTTTAAAGCACCGATGATAAAGATAAATAATTTTGAAAATATATCTCTTTCACTGGAAGGAAAAGAAACTGCTTTATTTTCATTGAGTAAAAATGCAGGATATATTATCAGTTTTGATGATAGAAAAATAACTGATGTTGATGCTATGAAGGAAATAAGCAATATCAATAATTTATATTTTTATACAGATGTTGAAGGTGTAAGATTACCTGATACAGTTGAAGGAAAAGAAGGAACATTTACATTTCAACCGAATGTTTCTTTTTTGGAAATATTAACAAAATTAGCAGAAGTGCAAGGATATAACCTGTTTACAGATGAAGGAAATGTTTACTATAAAAAGGAAAAAACAACAGCAGATATAACATTAGGAAGAGACCCTATCGCACCTTGCGAAAACATAGAATATGAGCATAACGATATTTTCAAATCAAGAATATATGTGATGGGTAGAGCAGGAGAAAATACTTCTGAATATAAAAGGTATGAGAAATTAGTTGGAATATGGAAAAGTAAAACAATAGAAAAAGAAATTGGATATGATACTTTTGTCAAAGAAGATGAAAGTTTAACAGATTGGGACAAAATACAGAAAGAAGGACAAAAATTATGGAAACGATTTAATGAAAGAAACTACATTATAAAGTTTGATATAACTGATGCATCTGATTATTTTGATAAAATAAAACTATTCAATACTTTCAAATGGATAGATAGTGAATATTCTTTTTTAAATCAGAAATTATTTCAGATAATAGGATATTCAAAAGATGTAGGAATGATAGATTGCACAGCAACAATAACGGGACTGATACTATGAAACGAGATATTGATTTACAGAAGATACCCGCTTCATTAGAGGCAGGAGCAAAACAAGCAGTGAACAAGGGATTACCTTTTCATAACAGGACATTAAACGAGATTGAGGCAAAGGATTTAAGGATTTACGAGGAATTAAGAAAAGGAACAGCACGGGTTAAAGTATTTGATATGGACACATAGTTCACACGTGTGAACTGGAGAAAAATGGGGACTGAATTATTTAATAAACGAGAGATTGAAGGATGGTTGCGGGATGGAATAACTTCATTACCAACACAAATGACTGGTATGGTATTGAAGCATTTTAAAATAGGGAAATATCTTTTATTAGATAAAATATATAAAGATACACAAAGATGGTTTGTTTCAAGAGTAGCAGGGCTAACTGATAGAGCAAGAGGATTTTATAGACCAGCCACATCTTCTGTTATGACAGGAAAAGTTATTAGAAGAAACAAATTAACTGATATAATCAGTGTTATCTATGGAAGAGTTTGGCAGGTTGGAGGGGCACAAGATATAACAACAAATTATGGCAGAGTTTATCAAACAGACACAGGAATAGAATTGAATTTAGGAGGAATATTAAAATACTTGTCTTTAAATGAGGAAATTGTAGTTTACAAAATATCAGCACAATTTGTCAAAGAAAATTTATTATGGGAAGATATAACAAACAGCACTTTGTATAGCAAGATTTAATAAGGAGGTGCAAAATGGACATTCAGATTAGTAAAGGCGAAAGCGTAGTTTTACTCGTAACACCTTTGGATACACGAGGACAAGGATGGTTGATGACCTCTGATATTAGGAAGGTTATCTTAACCATACGGGAAAGCGAAACAGCAGAGGCATTATTGGAACTGTATGGCACAGTTGAGGCAATAGGGGAAAGCGTGGATAATCCTGGTAAATTAGCAGTTTTAATTCATACAGAAGACACAAAAGATTTACCTGTTGGAGAGTATTGGTATGATGTAACAATGATAAAAACAGGACATTGGTTTGATATCAATGAATACAATGGATTATATGTAAAAGTAGATTATGGAAAAATAAAAGATATAAATGATAATTGGGTAGAAATAGAAGAAGGATGGATTGAATTGCCAGATGACACAGTGAATTTTTTACAGATAACTAAAACAGGAGAATACAAAATAACAACAGGAGATTATGAAAAGGTAGAAGGTGTGTATGTAAATTATAATCTTTATAGAATAATAACCGTTGATGGAGCAATAGCAGATGTTTACCCATATGGCGATTGGTTTGTGGAAGGAACACATACAGGATTATCTTTTGTGTATGGAGCAGGCAAAGTATTAAATAGCAATAATGAACTAATAGATGTAGATGCAGGAAGTATAACATTAAAACCGAATATAACTAATTATATTGAAGTTGATAATACTGGAACAGTATCAAGTAATATAACCCGTTTTTCTGCGGGCAAAAACCCGCTTTATAAGGCGAAAACAGGAGCAAGTGATATAACAGATGTAATTAAACAAGAAAACTCCTTTATTTTGGATGATAGGGGCATTTATGTGCGGGGAGATAGTTATATTCCATCAGTGAAGTCAAAAGTGAGTATCATCTGGACACCAACGGTGATTTCAGGAGAGGAATAAATATCATGGATTAACAGAAGCAGAGGAGGAATAATGGCAGAGAAATTAACAGTATCACAAATACGGGCACTTTATAACACAATAAAAGAAGAAAATAAAACCTTGCCAAACTTTGATGAGGTTGATTTTGAAACAAAATGGATGGTGATTGAACTTAACAGACGACTGGCATTAGGAATATCAACAGAACAGGGAGCAGGTGAAGGAAAAACTATTGAGGAACAAATAGATGAGTTAATTACAAAAATCAATGCTACACTTGCATATGACCAGGCAGGATTTTTTGTAGGTAAACCAGAAAATGAGCAGAAATTATTTTCAATTCCTGTTGCACGAAAGTTTGTTCTACCCGAAAATTGTTTAGGTAGTCAAGCAAAAGTTGCAATCGCACCGCACGCATCAGCAACATTTAGCATAAAGAAAAATGGATTTCAGATTGGAACATTTACTTTTGGAGCAGGTGTGACTAATGCTACATTTGTTTGTGATGAAACTATTTTTGAAGTCGGAGATGTTTTAGAGATATATTCACCGACCATTAAAGATAGCGATTTATCAGACCCATGCTGGAATTTCAAAATCAATTTGGAGATAACTTAATATGGGACAAATTATAATTATTCCGAGTGGACAATCTGGAGCAAAAGGAATAATAATCGGTGAAGATGTCATTGCATATTATCCTTTTGAAGAAGTAGATAACTTAAAAATAATAAAAGATTGTAAACATAATTTTGACGGAGAGACAGCAAGAGATAGCAGAGTAGAAGGATATGTATTGCAAGGATTGCCTGTAATAAAAACAGGAACAAAAAATTTTGAAGTGAATAAAGTTCTTGATGAAATTCCAGCAACAAAAAAATTCTCTGTAGAATTATGGTTTAACTTATCAGAAAAAATAGTAGTTGGAGAACATAGAACATATACGATATTATCAAAGCAGTGGACTTCTGGAATGCGACTATATGCTTATTTTATTAGTAGATTAGAGAGCGTGCAATTGCACATTTGTTTTGAATATAAGGATATAGATGCTGTATCAAGAACTGAAAGCACTTATGTAACAATTCCGCAGGGATATGTTCTTGATGGGAAATGGCATAGATGTGTTGTGCAATTGGACTTAAGAGATGGAACAGATACAACTGGTGAGGCGTGGTATAGCAAGTTCGGAGTATATTTTATAACAAATGCTGGAGTAATGTATTATGCATGTAAAGATACTGAATACTTTCTAAACATACCGATGAATTTTGCACTTGAACCGCAGGTCATCGGAGGGGACTTAACAAACTTCAAACTTGCTACTAATGATAGCACAATTCCAATAATCGTTGACGGATTGCCTTTTTCATCATCAGACAGATATGGACTTGAAGGAACAATAGACGAGGTTATCATTAGACAAGTATTAAAAGAAGAACTTTATGGTTGCACAGAACGACCACGACTGTATGTAGTAATTCTTGGACCAGGAACAGTGCTTAAAGAGCAAGAGCAGATTAGTTATCTACCTGATGATGTTATAACATTGACTGCTATTCCAGACGAAGGTTGCAGATTTCGTAGATGGAGAGTAGCAGAAGGAACAATTCAATCAGAAATAAAAGAAGTATATGGAAGTGTCAACACTGCAACATACAATTCAGAATTTGATAATACAACAATTGAAATTAAAGAAGACCTTATTCCAAATCTAATTCCTGTTATTGATGAAAGTTGGAAGATGATATTTACCTCTGGAGCACTCATCGGACAAGAGTTTAATATTACTGCTACAACTGATGATGAACTTGATACAATAACAGTGGAAGGTGATGCAAGCGAAGCAATTGAAAATGATACATTTTATTGTTATCCGACTGAACAGAATATTGAAATAAAAGAAGATTTAGTGCCAGTTTACATAAGTTCGTATTTAGATAGTGAAAAAAATTATAAAATGGAAATGACTTCTGGTGTAAGAGAAGGAGAATATTTTAATATAGTATCTGCAATAGACGGAACCCCTGATATATTTAGAATTTCAGGAAATCCTCACGGTATTGCAAGTGATGATACTTTTATTATTACGATTGAAGATAATCCGACGACTGTTACAATTCCGCAGATTGATAGAACTGTGTATGCAGAATTTGGAGGAGAATATAAGATTACTGTATCTGTTTCTGGAAATGGTTACGTTGTCATAAATCCAGAAAAAGAGGACTATGGACCGAATGAAGAAGTAGAATTAACAGCGATACCTGCCGAAGGTTGGTATTTTGCACGTTGGGAAGGTGATATAAGCGGTAGCGATAATCCTGAAACAGTAATAATGGACGATAATAAAGATATTACAGCAGTATTTCTTGAAAAAGAAGATCATATCTATATTGTTTATGAAAGTGAAGCAGATGGAGAACAAAGTCCTGAAGTATCAGATGTGATTTATATTGTTAATGAAGAGGAGGAATAACAATGGGAATGAGATTAGGACAATATTCAAGTAGTGCATTATCAAGAAACTGGGTAAGAGAAATTCCGCGTGTAGCGTATTGTGTATATCTTGCATCAAAGGGTGATTATGTTTATGTGCAAGGTTCAAGTGAAGGAAGCGTGCAGAAGCGAAGAAGGACAGATGGTAATTTGATATGGCAAAAGGATATGATGATTGATGTTGGTGAAATTGCGCAAGTACATAATACGAACATTGCAGTAGATTGTAATTATAATATCTATACTACAAAAGATTGTTATCTTTATAAATACGATGAAAATGGAAATCTAATTTGGGATATTAAGGTTGAAGATACGGTAGAAGGATGTAGAACTATAATTTTTTCTGTTTCTGCAGATGGAACAAGAATAATGTTGAGATCCGTAAATAGAAAAAAGATATACTCATATAAAACTATTGATGGGACAAAAGATGTAGAATTTACGCCAGAAATCCCTAATTATACTATTTACAGTATTTATTATGGTGAATATGATAGTAATAACAATTTTATTATTGATATATATATACAAAAAGTTGGAACACCAAGATTTATTTTGAAATATAATTCAACAGGCACTGAACGATTATGGTATAACTGGATATCATCTGGATATATCAATTTAGGTGGTAAACCAATAGCAGTTGACAAAGAAGATAATGTTTGGTCATTTAGAGTAGAAAATAATGTAAGAAAATTAGTAAAATTTTCAAGGAACACAGGAAATATTATGTGTTCTGCATCTGACGAAGGAACAATACTTGTTGCATTATCTAATGGAGATGTAGCAACAGCGTCACTACAAAGCAATGTAATGACATTAAATAGATTTAATACTAATGCAGAATTACAAAAAACAGAAACATATAACGGAGTAACAGCACTTTATAGGATGGATATGACAATATGAATTTATTATCAACAGCAATCACCGAAACAAAGGAAGGAGAACTTTTAATTGTCTGGGGTGGCAGACGCATTGTCTCACAATGTTTAGTTCCTCCTTTGATTGAAGGAGATGAACATACAGAAAGAGTGTGGAAAAGACGATATCGCTGGGATAATGGCAATATGATTATAACAAGAATATATGATAATTACACAAAAAGACAGGATTATAATGCTATTGCATTTGGAAGAAATCCTGCAATAATCAAAGATACAACAGGAAGAATATGGGTTGGATATAGAATACCGATTATATCTTCACAAGACCCGATGGGAGTTTTATCAGAGAAATATGTAATTCCACAAAACATAGGAACGACAGCAGGATTAAATTTTTGGCAGGTTTTAAGAGTAGATGATTTATCGCAACTCAAAGCATCTTTCCCGTTTGATTGGCAAGAACAGACAGCAGTTCCTGTGGGATATCCTGATATTCTTTTAGGACAGGACTATGAGGATTTGGGAAGTTTATATGAAAAATTATCAAGCGAACAGCAAGCAGAAGAAACAGAAGAAATCAATCAGGACATAACATTAGAGATGTTTACTGATTGGACAGAAGATAGAATAACAGGAGATTTGTATTTAAGAGGTATGGGCGGGAATTTAATGGATATGGAAAACATAGAACGAATACACTGGAACGCAAACGAAGGATTAGGTAGAACCTGGACTTCTGGGATAATTGATAATTCAGGAAGGCAGGTAAGATTAAGCATCAATGGCGGAATAGTTGCTTCATTGAATAATGAATGGAAAGATACTAAAACGATTTGGCATACACAAAACAATTATGGCAATTCTGGATGTTTGAGAATGGATAATTTTGGACAATTAAAAATAGCAGGGTATAAAGAAGAATATGGAGAAATACCTTTTACCATTGAGGATACTTTTGGAGTTAGAACAGAATTTGAGCAAAACAGACAAGAGGAATATGCAGAAAAATGGGCAGAAGATAATGAAAAAAAATGGGTCATTGAGAATGCAGGTGTTCCTGGTGAAGGATATTTTTCGTGGGAAGAACCCCCTTCCCCAGAGGAACAGGAAACACAAACTAAATTATTAGCAGAATATTATTATGCTTTACCCACAATAGGACAGCAGAAAGTAGGATTTGTAATCAGTCAAACAGGGCTTGTTTTCTTATCCTGGATGCACGGGAATTTAACAGCAGTTGAAAAAGATAATGGAACATATAAAGCCGTAGGATTAAGAATAGCAGTATCAAGAGATGAAGGAAGAACTTTTGAACCTTTAATTCCTGAACGAGTTAACAGATAATAAGGATAATATGGCATACAGACCTTTACAGAAATGGGCAGATGAGCATAATAAAGGAAGAGGGATTATATGGAAGTTTTTAGTATCAGTGGTTGATGATGCATTGAACTTTTTATTTTCACTTGCTTCAACTAATGAGAACAAAGTAAAAAAGTCAATCACAACTGATACTGATGGAAAGGCGCAATTAGTAAATGATTTATCTGATACTGAAATTTTATCTGACTTGGTTTACGGAACTGATAGCAATGGAACAAGAGGATATAAAAAAGATACAGGAGGAATGATTGGAACAAAGCAAGTAGATGAAACAGGATTAACTAATAATTATATTCTTTATTATGATTCTGATGCGGTAAAGTGGAAAGTAAAAGGGCTAACAATTCCATCGCAGGTTGGAGGTGCATATACTTCAAGTTTTACAATTGGAGATTGGATTTTAGACAGAGATTATTATTATATTGTATTTACTCATAATCTTAATACTCAACCTGTGTTGGTCCAATTGTGGAAGGATAAGATTTTAGTATTTCCAGACAGCATAGAAATAATTGATAATAATGCTATTAAAGTAAAAGTAACGGCTGACCCAGATAACAGATTTTATGGAGATATCTTAATCATAAAAGGTGGAGATTATACTGGACAAGGACCGAGTGGAGGCGGAGAAAGTTTACAACAGGTATTACAACCACTTTGGTATTTGATATATTAAGGAGATGAAATGGAAAATACAGAAGAAACAAAAGAACCTGAAAAAAATACAACGGATGAACTAAAAGAACTAATTCTTCAACAGGAAGATGCTATTCAATTGTTAGTTAGACACATCAAAGATAATCCTTTTTCTAATGTTTCAGAAGAGATACTATCAAGTAAGACAATAGGAAAAAGGATAAGAACAGTATTTCATTATAAAGATGAATTAGATGATAATGGTAATTTAGTAGGTAAATCATTACAAAGTTATGATGTAATTGAAGAGGATATCTAATGGCATATACTTATTATGTAAAAACATCTGGCGATGATAGTAAGGACGGATTAAGTGAAGCCAATGCTTTTAGAACAATCACAAAGGCAGTATCAGTAGTTTCAGCAGGAGATACTGTTTATATCGCACCAGGAACTTATAGAGAAGTAGTTTCATTATTAACATCAGGCAATGAAAGTAATTACATAACCTTTGAAGGAGACCCAGATTGTAATCATTTTGTAAATGAGAAAAAAGGATATGTAAGAATAACAGGATGTGATAGTAATGAACAACCACAAGCAACTGGAAGAATATTTCATTTTGCTGGTAAGAACTATAATATTTTAAGAAATGTAGTAGTAGATGGATTAAAATCTGGAACAGGTATTATTGGAGTATATCTATATGCAAATGATATATGTGAAAACTGTATTGTGCAAGGAGTGAGTTATGGAATATATGGGGCTGGAACAACAAGGAATTGTGTAGCAATTGCAGGAAGTAGGGCTTTTGCAGCTCTAACTCTTGCTGAAAACTGCATTGGAATAGGTGGAATAGGTGGATTTGATGTTTGTAGTTTAGTTAAGAATTGTTTAGGAATTGGTTCTGGAAGTTATGGCGGATTTTCTAATTCAACAGTTTATAATTCAATAGGAATTGGCTATTTTGGTTTTAATAATTGTAATTGTTATAATTGTATTTCTTTTGTAAGTTATTATGGTATTAGAAGCACTTCTGATTATACATTAAATCATCATATTTCAGTTTATTGTAATTATGCATTTTATGGAACTGACACTGCAAAACCATTAAACATTGAAGGTCAAAAGTATGTCTATTGTTATTCTGTCCAGAGAGGTGGAGGTTATGAAACAGGAACACCAATTGAGTGTAAGCACATTGGATTTGTTGGAGATGCTATTACTATGATTAAAAGAATTGCATCTGCATTGAAGTTTACTATGTTTTTTGAAAAAGATTGGTCTGATGATACTGTTGATGTTGGATTAACTGATATTTTAGGTCAAGTAAGAAGATTAGGAGATGGAACTATTGATGTTGGAGCAATAGAGTATTCAGATAAACAGCCAGAATGGACTACCTATAAACAAACAGCACCATCAATTAGAATAAATAGGAAAGGACTTGAAACATTTCATATAACCTGTGTTGAGAATATACAGAAAACAATTGAAGTATATGTTAAGTTTGATTTAA
>Ga0255340_1001872_pt1 | contig 26138 bp, 16 predicted proteins | sample wastewater_treat_7_FD_192417 | JGI IMG/M metagenome (GOLD analysis project Ga0255340, IMG submission 192417) | Wastewater microbial communities from Lulu Island WWTP, Vancouver, Canada - plant10 | ecosystem: Engineered > WWTP > Wastewater > Unclassified | place: Canada: Vancouver, British... | reverse complement strand
AGCAAATAGCATTTTCCGTTTTCTTTTTTGATTCTCTTCAGCGTAAATTCGTTTTGGGTATAACATAGAATAATGCTGTTATCCCTTACATCAAGGCTTTTATCAATAATAAGCAAGTCTCCATCCTGAAAATCCAACAACATAGAGTTGCCCCTTACTCTTACATAAAATGTCGCTTCGGGATTTTTAACCAATTCCCGATTCAAATCAATTTCTTCGTGTATGAAATCTTCTGCAGGACTTGGAAAACCTGCAACGGCTTCACCCATTAAAGGTATTTCCATACTTGAGAAATCGGGTGAGAAAAATTCGAGATTGTTATCTTTTGTCATGGTTATGTGTGTTCAAACGTGCGCCGAATCGGCAACAACAAATTTAATAAATTTTGCTGAGCGGATGATATACATTTAAAGGAACTCTTCAAATGAAATTTTCCACCAATTTGAGGGAAAAATTGCTAATTTGTTTTAAGTTTGTAGTAATTCTGCTAAAGAAACATGGAAGGATATTACAACTTTAACTTATGATACCATCAATTACACTTTCTAATGGATATAGGATTCCGAAAATGGGATTCGGAACTTTCAGGATGGCTCCGGAAGATACGGTGGAGGCAGTTAAATGTGCGATAGAGGCCGGCTGGCGGCATATTGACACGGCCGCTGTGTATGGCAATGAGAAGGAGGTGGGGCTAGCCGTGCGTGAATCCGGTCTGGCAAGGAAGCAGATTTTCGTGACATCCAAGCTCTGGAATGCCGACCGTGGTTACGACAGCGCCCTAAGGGCCTTCGACCAAACTCTCGAGCGTATGGGTTTCGATTATCTCGACCTCTACCTAATCCACTGGCCCGCCTCGCCCTTCTTCCATGACGATTGGAAAAAACAGAACGCCGACAGTTGGAAAGCCCTTGAGCGCCTTTACAAAGAGGGTCGCATAAAGGCAATCGGGCTCAGCAATTTTATGCCACGTCATATAAATGAGCTGCTCAAGACTGCCGAGATAAAGCCTATGGTCAATCAGATTGAATTTCATCCGGGATGGATGCAAAAAGACTGTACCGATTTCTGCAAGGAGCATGGTATTGTACTTGAGGCCTGGGCGCCGCTCATCAAAGGAGAGATACTCAGCGATAGTGCTATCCGCAATATCGCCTCTGCACACGGCTGCTCTGAAGCGCAGGTCGTTCTAAGCTGGGTGCTGGCCTGCGGAATAATTCCTCTGTGCAAATCGGTCACACCGTCACGTATTACGGAAAACTTAAAAGCTGCCGAAATAAAGCTGACTCCGGAAGAGGTTTCGGCAATATCTTCAATGGCAAACTGCGGAGGCCGCTGCTACAATCCGGATTGTTGTGATTTTTGATTTTTAAATCAACTGCAAGCAAAGCTAATAGCCGGTGCATATAAAAGATGCTCCTGCTCAGCTTGCATGCACATATAAGAACGCAACTTTTCTCTTTATCGTTTTAGTTTATTATATTTGTGTGTTTGAGAACAACGTAAATGGGAAAAGTTACACTTAAAGATTTGGCTAAGGAGTTGGGGGTATCAACCACCCTCGTCTCCCGTGTGCTGAATGCCAAACGCAAAGAAGACGGAACGCTGGATTGTGATATAGGGAAGGAAACGGCCGAGCGCGTTTTGGAGGCTGCCAAACGACTTGATTATCAGCCCAGTCGCTTTGCAGCGGGACTTCGTAACGGCAAGCGCTTCCTTTTAGGGGTAATAACGCCTGATATATCCAACTATGCTTTCTCTGAAGCAGGCAGGTACATAGAGGAACTGGCTCACGACGATGGCTATAGCGTTATGTTCGGAAGTTCGGCAGAGTGTGAAAAACGAATGGAAGAGATTCTAAATGTCTTTATGAGCCAAGGTGTGGATGGAATCATCGCCACTCCCTGTGTCGGCAGCGAAAATAGTCTCCGAAAGGTTGTTAAAAGGAATTTCCCTGTGGTTCTTATAAATCGCGATTTGCCGTCTTTAGAAGGTGTCGGACGGGTGTTTCTTGATAACATCCTCAGTATGAAAATGGTAGTTGACCACTTTTATAATAATGGCTATCGCAAGATTGAAATGATTTCGGAAAAAATTGAGGTATCTTCCCTAAGAGATAGAGAGAATAGTTATGCCGATACTATGCGTTCCTATGGTCTGGTCCCACACGTATATCATACAGATTCGACGCAGTTGGAAGAGCAAATTCCGGCCTTTGTCAGGGAGGCCCATGCGAAAGGAACCGAAGCGCTTATAACGCCAAGAATAAAGCTGTCTCTCGGCAGCATACGCGCTATTTTGGACATGGGACTCAGGATACCTCATGACATGGCCATTTTCTGTCATGATGAAAGTCCGGCATTCAACACCCTCCCTCCAACCATTTCATATGTATCCCAGTGTTCCGACCAAGTAGGTATTCAAGCATACCATATGCTTAGAAAAATGATCAAAGGAGCCCCTGGTTATAAAGTATTGATTCCTCCTAAATTATTTTTTGGAGATTCAACCAAAAAAAAATAACATTTTAGAAAGGCCTACAGGCCTTATTTTTTTGCTGTTTTCTAAAAAATTACCATCCTTTATCGATTTAGTTTGCATATTTAATTTTTTATTCATAGCTTTGCAGCGACCATTAAACATTAAACTATTGCAACGACAACATAGCATGACTACAAAAGATTCAATTATGCTGCTGTGCACCCGTTTTGACAGTCTTGGAGACTGGACGGTGGAACAGCAGTTTGTATTACAGATGGGCTCCAGTTACCTGCTTGCCCATGGAATTGGCACTCCGCTTAAAGAGGATGCAAAAACAAGCGTAAATATCCCTAAAGACGGAGAATACACCCTCTGGGTACGCACGAAAAACTGGACGGCCTTCTGGAGCGAAGGAAAAACGCCCGGAATTTTTCAAGTTAAGATAAACGGAAAACCCGATGAGGCAGAATTTGGTATAGGCAAGGGCGGTAATACCCCTGCCGAAAGAGCATCTTGGTATTGGCAGAAAGGCGGCACCTGGTCTCTGAAGGCCGGCAAGCACGAAATCTCACTTCATGATCTTACAGGATTCGACGGCAGAGCCGATGCCATTCTTCTTACCACTACGGACGAAACACCCGGTGACAGCTTGGAAGATTATAAAGCGCTGCGGGAAAAACTTCTACCGGAATCGGTAGAAGACAAGGGCTCATATGATTTTGTAATTGTCGGAGCCGGCATGAGCGGTCTTTGCGCTGCCCTAGCTGCTGCCCGCTTTGGCAGCAAAGTCGCCCTAATACAAGATCGTTATATCCTCGGCGGCAATAATTCTTCTGAGGTTCGCGTGGGACTGGGAGGACAAATCAATATGGCTCCCTACCCTTCTCTTGGATATATCCTCAATGAAATAGGCCCGGACCGTATAGGAAACGCACGTGGCGCTCACCATTATCAGGACTGGAAAAAGTGGGATGTAATTGCGGCAGAGCCGCGCATAAGCCTTTTTGAGGGATATACTGTAGACAAGGCCATTATGGAAAACGGCTACATTAAAGCTGTTGAAGCAGTAGAGGCCACGAAGCAAAACCGCATAAAAATCAGCGGCCGCTTATTTTCCGACTGTACCGGTGATGCTCACCTTGCTGTCCTTGCCGGAGCACGCACCATGATGGGACGTGAGGCACGCAGCGAATTCGGCGAGAGCTTGGCGCCCGAAGAAGCTGATGACTACACTATGGGCGTATCCATACAATGGTATTGCGAAGATCACAATACGCCTTGCACCTTCCCTGACAGTTTAGACTGGGGGCTTAAATTGGATGAAGAAACGGTTGAGCCGGTGCACCGCGCCAACTGGTATTGGGAGGTGGGCATGAATGATGACCAAATTGTAGATGCCGAAAAAATACGCGACTATGGTATGTATGTGGCCTACAGCACCTTCTCATACTGTAAAAACCGCCTTGCCAAGAAAGAGGACTGGGAGTGTACGCACCTCACTTGGGTAAGCCATGTGAGCGGCAAGCGTGAAAGCCGCCGCATAGTAGGTGACTATATATTAAGGGAAGAGGACCTCACCCGTCCCATTCCCCATGAAGACGGCACCTTCACCACAACCTGGCGCATAGATCAGCACTATCCGGACCCGCGCAATGCTCACAAATACCCCGGAGAGGAATGGATGTCCATCGGAAAACTTGTTCCCATTGACCCCTATGCCGTACCATACCGCTGTCTCTACAGCGCTGACATCCCCAACATGTTCATGGCCGGACGCAATATAAGCGTAACCCATGTTGCACTTGGTTCCGTTCGTGTGATGCGCACTTGCGCCATGATGGGCGAAGTGGTGGGTATGGCAGCTAATGTGTGCCGAGAGAAAAACGCCCTTCCAAGGGATATCTATACAACCTATTTCCAGGACCTTGTGGCGCTGATGAAAAAAGGTGCCGGAAGGACTGACGTACCCTATACTCAATTCTACCATCAAGTAGACCGCACAGGACATCAATCAGAAGATAGATAATGAAAAAATTCTTCACCTTAATTATTATGGGCGCCTTGCTCCTTTCTTGTGAAAAGACTTGGCATAATGACTCTCCCATTGACACTGCGGTTGCCGCAAGTTTTTCCAACCTGACATCGTCAACGGTAACCATCTCTCTCACGGCCACCAATGAGGTCGCCTCCTACCTTGTCACAGACCCTGCCCTTGCCGATGCCGTTGCTTATCTTGCTATGGACGCCATAGAACGGCTTGCCTATATACAAGAGCACGGGCGTGAAAGTGACGCCCCGTATGAGAAATCATATTCTACTCTTTCCGCTTCAACAACCTATGCAATAGGTTTTGTTGCATGTAAAGCCGACGGAACAATCTGTTCTGCTCCCACGTTTTCAACCTTCACCACTACAGACTAAACTATGAAAAGACTCTTATTATCCTTCTTGCTTGGCCTTGTAACATTTGCCATGGCAGCACAAGGGCCTTCCATGCATATTTCCGGAGTGGTGACCGATAATAGCGGAGAACCCCTTATAGGAGCAGGCGTTATCGTCTCCGGAACTACAACAGGAGTAACTACTGATGCTGAAGGCCGTTTTTCTATGGAGGTTAAACCCGGAACAACTCTGGAAATCGTTTTTCTGGGCATGGAAACCAAAACCATCACAGTCCAACCGGAAAAGACCTTTTATGAAATAAATCTTTCTTTTGATTCAAAACTCCTTGAGGAAGTTGTAGTGGTGGGCTATGATGTCCAGAAAAAAGTCAATCTTACCGGCTCGGTATCTACAATCTCCACGGATAATTTCATAAACCGCCCCATCGTTCAGGCCTCATCTGCTTTACAGGGCATGGCGGCCGGAGTTACCGTTACTACCAGAACAGGAGAGCCCGGCTCTGACGGTGGAACAATCCGTATTAGGGGTCTGGGTACATTCGGCGGTTCAAGTGCCGAGCCGCTTGTTCTAATCGACGGTGTTGAAGGCAATATGAATGCGTTGGACGTAAGCCTGATTGATAAAATCACTGTTCTAAAAGATGCTGCATCTTCAGCTATTTACGGCAACAGAGCTGCCAATGGTGTTATACTCATAACAACCAAACGTGCATCAAAAGGCCATTCATCCGTAACTTATCGCGGATATACCGGCTGGCAGGAACCAACCAACGTAACGGAAAATGTAACAGCCGAAGAGTATATGCTCTTAAGAAGGGAGGCAGACATGAATGATGGTAAGGCTTCCATATATACTGACGAATATATTGCCGCCTATCGAGATAACAATGCAATTGATCCGGACGGTTACCCCATTACAGACTGGAAAGGCCGAATTCTTACCGGATCGGGCTTTACACACGGGCATAGCCTTTCGTTATCTGCCGGTAGTGAAAAAATCCGTGTAATGACCTCTCTCGGCTATATGAGTCAAGATGGTATTGTAAAACACACTTCTTACCAGAGATACAGCGTGCGCAACAACATGGATGTGGAACTTAGCAAGAAGTTGCATATGAAATTGGACCTTGCCCTGACATACGGGAACAAGAAAACCAATCCGGGCCAGAGCACACTATTTACCCAGATGAACGTTTCCGACCCTTTGAACCTGACACAATGGTCTACCGGCGGATATCCCATGCTTACCGGAGGCTCCGTCAACTCCCTGCCGTATCTGGAAGGGCAAGGCGGAAATAACAAAAGCAACACCTATCGCCTGAACGGGAACTTTACCCTGACCTTCGATCCTGTAGACTGGATAACACTGGAGGGTATCGTATCGCCCCGCTACATAATGAGCGAAGGACACGTGTTCAGGGACAAGATAGTTTTCTGGACAGATCCATTCGGGACGATATCTTCATCATCCAATGTGGTTCATAATTCGCTCTCGGAGTCGTGCACGCGCTCCTTCTATGGAAACTATTATGCAAAAATGATTCTGCACAGGACGTTTGCTAAATCTCACAATGTAAGATTGCTCTTGGGAGCATCCTATGAAGATTGGACACAAAAAACTCTATCCGCATATCGCCAGGATTATGCCTATCCGCAGTATGATGTGATTTCTGCAGGAGCGGATGACGAGACCAAAGGCAATGACGGAAGGATTTACCAATATGCATATGGTTCTTTCTTCGGAAGAATCAACTACAATTTCAAGGAGCGTTACCTGTTTGAAACAAACCTTCGCTACGACGGCTCCTCACGTTTTGCAAAAGAGAATCGCTGGGCTCCATTTATGTCTTATTCCGCAGCCTGGAGGATATCGGAAGAGCCTTGGATGCGCCCTTTGAAAAATATCCTAACTGAAATTAAACTTCGCGGGTCATACGGAACTTTAGGTAATCAGAACATAAGTTCTTCCTATTATCCCACTTCTCAAAACCTGGCTCTTGGAAGTTTTTCAGTAAACGAAACAATCCAACCCATTGCCACGCTCACAACGCTTGCAAACCCTGCTCTTACCTGGGAGGAATCTGCCATGTACGACATAGGTATTGATTTCAGCCTTTGGAACAAGCTTTCTGTTACCGCTGATTGGTATCATAAGACCACGGACGGCATTCTTATGAAACTGGATATTCCGGCCACCATAGGCCTTGGAGCGCCATACCAAAACGCCGGCAGTGTTCGCAACATCGGTTGGGAAGTTGCTGTATCATATAACGATGCGGCAGGAGATTTCCATTGGGGAGTGGATGCCAACCTGTCAGATGTAAATAACCGGATACTCAATATGAACGGCACCACTACCGGTGGCTCCAGCGGCCTTCTCGTTAACGAGGAAGGAGAGGAAATCAACTCAATTCGAGGACTCACCTGTCTGGGAATGGTCAGGACTCAGGAAGAGGCTGATATCGTAAATAACAAGCTGCCGCAATACAACACCATTGTAAAGCCAGGTGACCTTTATTATGCCGACTGGAACAAAGACGGCAAGGTTGATGACAACGACAAACATGTCATCGGAGGAACCATACCCCATTATACCTATGGCGTCACTCTGAACTTTGGATGGAAAAGCTTGAGTCTAAGCGCTTTCTTCCAAGGCGTAGGAAAAGTGGATTCTTACCTCAGCGGCTATTATGTGATGCCCTGTTATCAAGGCGGCACATTCCGCAAAGAGCATCTTGACCGCTGGACACCCGAGACGCCGAACGGCCGTTTCCCCAGACTTACTTACACTGAAGCCGACATTAATCAGAAACCTTCCACATTCTGGTTGGCAGACGCTTCCTACTGCCGTCTGAAAAATCTTCAACTCAGTTATAATCTCCCATCCAAACTTGTCAAAAAAACAGGAATGAAATCTGTGATGCTTTTCGCCAACGCACGGAATCTTCTGACATTTACAAAGTTCTGGCAGGGATACGACCCCGAAGTGGCATATAACAGATCTGCCACCGACGGTGTAGAAATAGGCATGGTTGCGTCCAATTATCCCCAGGTACGTACTTATACCTTCGGTATAGACATTAAATTCTAATGGTCATGAAAAAAACTTTTTATATAATTCTTTGCATATTCCTGGCAAATTCTTGTTCTCTTGAAAGGCAACCCATGAACGGTCCTTCATCCGGGACCTTCCCTGCCAGCGAGAAGGAAGCTCTATCGGGCGTATATGCCGCTTACAAGGGTCTTACATTTGAGAAAATCCAGAGCACCACCTTCCCATACAGATTGGAAGATGACGCCACGGATATAGGCACATACCGTGTTGGAAACGCCAACCTTATCAGCCAGATGAACGGTACTCTAACCAGCGAATCTTACCCTCCACGCTGGACCTATGAATTTATCTACCAAGTTGTGGGGCGGGTGCATCTCGTGCTTGACAATCTGGACAGACTCGAGGGAGTTTGTGACGAACAGACGATAGCCCAATTCCGTGCAGAGCTCCTCTGCATAAGGGCGCTTGAATATAATCAGGCATGTCAGTTCTTCGGCAATATTTCCTTCGTAGAGCATTGCCTTGATCTTGAAAACAACGCTACTCCGCTTTCTACTCCGGAAGAGGTTGTGACAAGACTTCTTGAAATAGATCTCAAAGACGAAATCATAGACGCTCTTCCCGTTCAATGGCCAAGAGCCACCTACGGAACCACCCGTATTGACAGGGTTGGTGCTTATGCGCTGAAGGCCAGAATTGCATTGAACTGGGCTCACCTCAACGCAGATTGGTATGCAGAGGCGGCACGCTGCTCAGCTAAGGCTATGGAACTCGGTAATGGAATCTATGGTCTTCAGGCGCTTGACTATACTTATTATGAAAATCCGGAAGACGGACAACCCGGTGCCGAAGACTTGTTCGGATATAAAGGGCAAACCTCGCATGAGTGGTTATGGGCGCTGCAATATAACCGTCTTGTAGGCGATCTCCATCCGAACATTTACAGAACTGCACCACGCACTGTGGGAGGATGTTCCTGGCATGGTCCTTCACAGGCACTCGTAGATACATACCAGTGTACGGATGGCCTTCCCATCAGCGAATCCCCTCTTTATGATTGGAAGAATCCCCGTCGGAACAGGGATCCGCGCCTAGATATGACTGCGACAATGCCTCATACTCGCGTACTGAACGTTCAGCATGAGCTCGACTGCACCATAGACCAAGTAATGGATTTCAATCTGAACAAGTTGATTCCAAACTCCGAATCATCGCCTCTTGTTTCCAAGTCAGAGTACGGAGCGAACGGCTCCAAAGGGCCTGGCGGCTATTTATGGAGAAAGTTCCACGACAATGATTTCTACGGACGCATCTCCGGAGACAACACCGAAGACGACCTAAATGTAGGCCTTATCAGATGGGCTGAGGTGCTTCTTATAGATGCTGAAGCAAATATTGAAATGACCGGTGGTGATCTTGTTCGCGCTAAGGCCAATTTAGATGCCATCCGCGCCCGCGTTGGCATGCCTCCGGTAACTGCCACCGACCAGGCCGGACTCCGCAAAGCACTTCGCTATGAGCGCAAGGTGGAACTTGCAGGAGAAGGCTTCCGTTGGTTCGATATCAGACGCTGGACCTCTTCGAACGGAACTGTCCTTGCGGCAAAAGCTGTAAACGGCAACAAATACGCTCCCGGCTTTTCCACCCCTGACAACTCTGACGGATATATTTCCAACGCCAAGCCAATCATTGATGACGATTGGATTATAAGCTACGACAACTCTTCCACTTGGGATGGCAGCGGAAGCATTAATCTGCGCATCCAAGAGAGGATGACCTTCCAGGTCGGGCGCGACGAGCGCTGGCCCTTCCCTTACAAGGAATTCATTGCCAATGCCGGCATACCTTCCGGATATAACAATCCCGGCTATCCCCCATTAACTAAATAATCCTAAATACACATATACTATGAAACGTTTTTTATTAATCTTATTGATGGCCCTTGCTGCCCTGTCGGCTTGCAAAAAAGGACCGGACGATATCTTTGACCCGTTGAAGGACAAAGATCCCGAGGGAGATAAAAAAGCCTCCATCATCACTGAGAAACTGTATGTTTCCGCTACCGAAGCATGTTTTGCATGGTCAGAATACAACGGCAATGCGGAGCTTGATTTCGGTGCAACTTTCGTGGTCGGAATATACTCTGACGAAACATGCGAAACTCCTTTGGTTGCCTGGACATGGCATTACAACAAAGAGCAATACATGGAGCGTCCCGCCCAGATATTTACCGGTCTTGAACCCAATACAAAATATTGGTTCATGGTGGTGGATAAAAACAATAAAGCATTTTCTGATCCGGTTGAATTCACAACGGCCGCATCCAAGGTTGTTCCACTGGGCTCCTCAGAGGTCGCTGTCGGAGGCACCGTTCTTCATGAAGACTTTTCGGAATGTCTCTTCGGCGGTGATCACGTAAGCATCGCCTATGGCACAATTTGCAACCAAGAGCCTTACATAAAGCCAGAGGGGCTTGACCCGGAAGGCTTCAATGTCACCATTCCCAAGCCAACCCAAGACTGGAGGGCTTTCAAGTATGGTACCCGCATTATGGATTTCGCTCAGGATGTGGATGGAAAGGTGTTTACTCAGGCCGGTTATATGAAAGTCGGCAAGTCTGATGGCCCCGGCCGCCTGATAACACCGGTGCTTTCAAATTTGAAGGAACCTGCAACGGTGGAAGTGACATTCCGCGCTTCAGCTTATTCTTCCGGATGCCAGACTCCTACCAATTATCATGAGATATATTTGAATGTTGAAGTTGTCGATGGCGGCTTACTTGACGGAAATGTTCTATCAGCTGCAAGCTATAGCAATACGAAACCGATTGTCATAGAGGACGCAACGGCTTGGGGTACATATACCACCACACTCACAGATGTTTACCCCACTTCAAGAATCGCCATTGGAGGCACAACCGGAGAACTCTCCCATGCCAACGGCTATGCCCGTTTCTTCATAGATGACCTGAACATCAAAGTCCTCAGCTATGACGGTTATCCTCCCATTCAAGAGGAAATCAAGGTTGACGGCGCTTTCTGGACAGACGCTAAAATCTCATGGGATTCGGAAACCACATATGACAATCACAAGGTTTATCTGAACGGGTCGCTTGTGGAAACACTCCCCTCTGATGCTAAGAACTACCACTTCACCAACCTTACAATGGATACACAGTATGAGGTAAAACTCGGTGCTGTTTCCGGCGGGAAAGAAGCTTTCTTCAATCCTGTCACATTCAAGACTGCCAAAGTTCAACAACTCATGAAAAATGTCGGTCCCACCAGCTTGAGTGTGGCGTTTGACAATTGCTCAGGCGAACTCACAAACACCCAGATCGGCTGCTTCCAGATTGAACTTTTCGAAACCGAAGATACTTCAGCCACTCCTGTTTATTCGGAATATATAAGGGATGCGCAGAATACTTATCACGGCCATCCTTTCATGCCCAGCCTCATGTGCGGGTCAGACAAGCCGCTTGCTCCTACCGCCGTTGCACTTGGACGCCTTAAGCCGGATACTGATTATTGGTTCCGCGTAAGATGTGTGGAGAGTTTCAAATACGATTCCTATATGCCCAATTCCAAAACAAGCAAAGGCGAAAAGACCTTGGCTTCCATAAATGGCACATCGGAATTCTCACCGCTTGTGAAAGTATCAACCACTCCAAAACATAGCGCCCAGTCAAATGAAATCCTTTTCCAAGGTTTTGACGAAATAACATTGATGGCGGACTTTGTGAATCTTGCTGTTGGTTCATATCCGGCCTTCTGCCCCACTCCCGGCACAGCCGGCTCACTTACGGCACCATTCATTGCCGACTGGACCGGAGAATGGCGTTTCTATCCGCTTAACACCCAGATTCCTTCCTCCCAATTCGCCAACATCGGATGGGTATCGGGTATTACGGCCTCCAATGAATTGGTTTCCATAGGTGGCGGAGTGATAACTGTTCCCGAGTTTGCCAAAGGCGCAAAGATATATACCATTAAGGATGAGTCGGCCACTGTTGCAAACCTCACAGACTGGCGAATTACCAATAATGTATGGCCGGGCCAGGGCTTTGTTACGATGGGGGCGGCTTTCAAAGCAAACGATTCGCCTCTTGGAACCAGCGCCGTTCGCGGCATGCTTATAACTCCCGCCCTTAACTCCGAATTGCTTGGCACGGATGCCAAGGAATGTACGGTTACATTCAAGGCACTTGCACTTCAAGGCGTTGCCATGAATCTGACTGTTGGCGTATGGGATTCTGCGGCAAGTACTGCTGATGCTCCGGTATGGACCGGTGAAGATGTGGCTCTGAAAAACTCCACCGGAAGCACTGACGCTGCCGAGGCCTTTACGGCAGGAGATAACCATAAATGGTATGAGTACACAGTAACGGTAAATCTCAAAAAGGGAGACCGAGTGGCCTTTGCAACTGACAAGAAAGGAGCGGCTGTACTGGATGATATTTGTATTAAAATAAAGTAGGCATACAAAATATGAACACAGAAAAAACAATAGGTAAAAACACCTATACAGCTCCGGAGACAAGTGTCATTCGGATGCACATATCCGCCGTTCTTACGGCGTCAGCCATCGCACCGGAAGGCTACAATATCGACAGTGATGAATTTGAATGGTAAAAAGAAGGATATGAAAAAGATTTACATTTTTACTGCGCTTGCCGCTATGGCAATGCTGGCGCTTTCCTGCAACAAGGAAATGAGCGCTCACGAAGAGAAACCCGAAATCGCGGAGCAGAATCTTACCACCATGACCTTCACGGCTGAAATGGAGGGAACGAATACCAAAACCACGCTCAATCTTTCTGACGGATCTGTTGCTTGGGCCGTAGGAGATGCCATAAAGTTCGATTGGGAACTGGACGGTGTCGCTTCCGGCACTACGTCTTCAGCTCTTTCTTCAGGAGACATTGAAGGCGGCACTGCCACCTTCACCGCCTCTGTTCCTGCAGCCTTCATGCAGACCGAGGATGAGTATATATCCGGTGGCGGTACATCTCTGCATATGTATGCTACTTATCCCTCTTCTATTGTGACTGATTACTATGGTGATACCAAAAAGTTCTTTTTGACGGTACCATCGACTCAGGACGGCACTTTTGCGAACGCCAGCATTGCGCTTGCAAAATGGGATAAGGAAAATCCTACCGCTCCTCTTGAATTCAAGAATCTCTGCGGGCTTCTGCAGATTGTAATCAGCGATGCCCATGTTCGCAAAATCGTTGTTTCCAGCGATGTTGTAATTGCCGGAAAGATGGGTTTAACGTTCGGAAGCGGTTATCCCACCGTATATTCTGATCCTGCGAATGAGGGGGTGAAAGAAATTACCATCAATGTCACAGGAGCAGGCACTTATTATGTGGCCGTGCTCCCCAGCGACATAAGCAACCTTTACGTCGCCCTTTATGATGGCAGTTCCCCTACTCCGGTACTCATTGGAGACAAGACCGCCTCCAACACACTCAACATTAAAAGAAAACAGATTCGCAAATTAGGAACCATCACCACCGGTCTTAGTGACAGGCTTTATTTCAAAGCGGACGGAACCGGTGCAGGCACCAGTTGGGATGATGCCGCCGGCGTTGCAACACTCATATCCACAATGAAATCCGCTTCGGTAATCACCAAAGATTTGTATCTTGCAGCAGGTGATTATCCTATTGAAAACCAAGCCGTGAAGCCCGCTTCCGGAACCACGCTGAAGATTTACGGAGGATACCCTTCCGCAGCCACAGGCGTTGCACTTTCCGGCCGAGATATTAAGACCAATGTTACCACTATAAAAAACACTGCGGGAAGAACTTTCTACACGCAGATGGGCAACTGGCTGTTTGACGGCTTGACTTTCACGAGCACCGGATATGCAAATAACAGCGCACCCGGTTGTGCATTACTGCTTCTTGCCGGAACGCAGTCGGCAACCGTAAATAAATGTACTTTTAGCGGATCCGTACATGAGGGAAGCCAGGGAGGAGCAGTCCGCGTTGCCTGTGAGGCTTCCTTCAAAGACTGTACGTTCTCAGGAAATACTTCAACTAAAGGTAACGCCGGTGCGATATGGGTCACCAATACGGGAACTCTCACAGCAGATAAGTGCATGTTCAGTGAAAACGGCACAAGTGCTGACAGTAAATGCGGTGGCGCCATCTTCAATAATGGAGGTGTTGTAAGGTTGACCGATTGCTCATTCGTAGATAACACCGCTTTAGCCACGGGCGGATACGGTGGAGCCATAGCCAGTTTCAATGGGTCGGTTTTTGCTGACAGATGTTACTTCAGGGGAAGCAAAGGACTGGTTAAATTCGGAGGTCAACACATTGATATGCGCTCCGGTATCCTTGGCGTAAATAATTGTGTGTTTACAGGACCTTTCGGTCAAGGGGTGAATCAAATCAACAATGCGGGTGCAAGCCCTCAACCCATTTATATAGTCAACACTGTTTTCCACAGCCAGCAAAGCGAGGCTCTCATTGCCAATGCGGGAGAGGCGAAAATTGTGAGCAGCATTATCCTTAATGCGGCTTCAGGAGGCGATGGAATATCCGTGGCAAACACATCTTCCATGAATTTGGATTATTCATTATACAACAAAGCTGCTGAAGCAGAAGGACAAATGGCGCCTGTTGTAAATTCTTGTGTTGCCGGCATTACGGGCAATACCGGAGGAACTGCATTCCCGACGTGGTACAACACCAATGCGGCCACAATGAATTCCGATGACCAAACGTCCTCAACTGTAGTTGCAGATGCGCGCGGTAGTGTTCACTATTATATTTGGAACGGCAGCATTCCGGCTGATTTAGGGACTATCACCTTCCCCACATTAACACAAGTTAAAGACGCTCTCGGCACCAGCGACTTCCTAACCTGGCTTGGTGACGCCAATCTGTCGGTGGATATCCGCGGAGTGATGCGTGATACAAATGCAATGTGGCCCGGCTCATATCAGGGAACGGGTAAAAAAGCAGGTATTGAAGGCCTTAGTATACGATAATGAATATAAAATCGGCAATATGGTTTCTTATTCTGGCGACCGTTGTTTCCTGCGGGAAAGAAAATCCCGCAGGAAAGGCGGAGCCGGTAGAACAGGGAAGGCTTGTCCGGTTGCAAGCTGCACTTGAAGAAGAAACCAAGGCATCCGTCACCGGAACGGGCGCTGTCTCTTGGGAAGAGAATGACGAAATATCAGTATGGACATCAGCAGGAGTGAAGAGAACATTCTCCATGGTCTCCATCTCCGAAGGCCAAGCCTACTTTCAGGCATATCTGGATGTCGGTGAAAGCCCCAAGACACTTGCTGTATATCCCGTTCGCTCTTTCGCTTCTCTTTCAGGCAATACGGCAAGAATAGTCTATCCTTACACCTATACCTACAGAGAAGGACAAATGGACGCCCCCATGGCGGCCATTATGGATGGTGAAACCATCTCATTCCGCCACCTTGGCGGAGTTGTCCGCATACAATGTGACAATGTTCCGGCAGCAGCCTCAAAATTCAACTTAGTTGCAAACGGTCAGCAGATTGTAGGAAACTTCAATATAAGCGTAGGCTCAGGAATGAGCGCAGTCACCATGGACAACAGCTCATATACCAAAGCCATTGTGAATTTCACAGCAGGAACAGGGGCCAAGACTTTTAATATCCCCATTCCTACAGGCGCTTACCGCAGCATCTACGCCTATTTTTCTGATTCATCTGATAATAAGATTTGTGAGTGGCAGGTGCTTTCTGAGGTGAATGTAGCTCGGGGGGATATGTTCGTAAGACCCATGCCCGCCGATATGCTCAGGATTGTAAGCTTCAATATCCGCTTTGCACACGACGAGGAGAGTTACTCGCCTGGAGACGGGAGATTATGGAGCGAGCGTAAACTCATAGTCCCCGGAGCCCTTGCCAACCGCTACTTTGAGGTGATGGGCTCGCAAGAGAATACAACTCAGCAAATTGCCGACATCCTATCTGACCTTTCCGGATATTCAGCCATAGGCACATCCAATCACGGCTATCCCCTATCGTCCTTAGGATACGCATCGGCCTATGAGACATCAGCTATTTATTACAAGTCTTCGCTTACCTTACTTGAGAGCGGCTCTTTTGCTATTTCAGGAACCCATACCCGCCGTTGCAACTGGGCAAAACTCCGATATGCCGGCCGCGACTTTTATATCTTCAATGCGCATCTGCAAGTTGGAGAGACGCCTGTATATGCGGCAGAACGGAAGACACAGGCAGCGGAGATTCTCACGGAAATTAAAAAAGTGAGCTGTTCTTATCCTGTAATCTGGACGGGAGATTTCAATTGTTGGGATGCTTCGGCAGATGACGTTATCAAATATATTATTGATGACGGCACCATGCATGATACCCGCAGCAACGCCCTGAATCCTCACGGATCAAGCGGGTCTCTGCATTATTTTCAGGCAGACAATCCCGCCACACGTCGTATAGACTATGTGTTTGTCAATAACAGATTCAACGTTCAATCTTTCTGGATAGACAACTCACAGCAAAAAAACGCTCCTGCATGGGAATCGGATCATAACCCTGTGATTGTGGATTTGAGTATTATTTAACAAAGAATTATCTTTACAATTATGAGAAAAATCGGACTCCTAATCTTAATGACTTTAATGATTGCAGTTTCGTGTTCGCAGCCAAAAGGGGGCCCTTATGTCCCTAAAGACAACGAAATACAATTTACCGTACTCCAGACCACTAAGTCACGAACACTGCATCCGGTAAAATCCACTCCGTTTACCATTCATGGATATTCGGAAATAAAATATCTTGACCTCGATTCAGCCTGCGCCACACACCCTTACTTGGGAAGCGGGGTCTCGCTTACGGATGCCAGTTGTTACCTTTTAAGCAGGATGTCTCCCGGAAAGCGTCGTGCTTTACTGAAGGATGCCTTTACGCAAAAGGGAATGAACTTGAATATGGTACGCCTCAACTGTGGGTCCAGCGATTATGCCACTGAACTGTATAACTACAACGATGTGGCGGATGATATTCAGATGGAGCATTTCTCGATTGACAGAGATCGTTTGTATATGATTCCCATAATCAAAGAGGTAATGCGTATTAGGCCCGACATCTTCCTGTATTCTGCGGTTTGGAGCGAACCCGGTTGGATGAAAACCTCCAGCGCCATGTGTGGTGGTGCACTGATGGATGAGTATCTTCCGGCCTATGCCAATTACGTTGCGGCATATCTGAAAGAGTATAAAGATGCCGGTGTGAAAATTGATGCCATAACTATTCATAACGAGCCGCTTACAGACCAGGCAGGAGGTTGTCCGGCATCGCTTGTTTCCGAGGAACAAGAAATTATGCTTGCAGGCAAATTGTTTCCTGAAGCCTTCCGAAAGGCCGGTGTAAATACGAAAATATGGATTCACGATTATAATTATACTTATTGGGAAAGAGTGAATCGTATTCTGTCTGATGATGATGTTCTGAAGCATGTGGATGCTGTTGCCTGGCATCCATATGGAAGAGGCACTCCAGATTTGCAGACAAATGTTCGTCAAGAGAATCCTGACATTACAATGCACCTTACCGAGCGTGGCCCCAACAAACTTAAGGCCAACATTCAAACTCAGAAATGGTGGAGCGATGTGATTTTTGATGCGCTTCGCTTTGGCTGCAGCTCCTACTCCAGTTGGAATCTCCTTTTGGATACCGATGGTCAGCCCCTTGCAGGCAAGTATCCTTGCGGCGGCCTTCAGGAGATTGACATCGAAACCGGCGAGATTTTCCAATCCACCCAGGCCAATGTGTTCCGCCAATATTGCCCCTATGTGCAAGTTGGAGCGGAAATTCTGGAACTCCCTTCCCCTGATGAGGATATAGCATCCATTGCCTTCCGCAATCCGGATGGAGATTATGTCGTGGTTTTTACTGCTGAAGACACTCACGAACGCAAGAAGTTTCAAATCAAATACAAGGAAAAATACCTGGCTGTGAGCCTTCCTCTCGGAACCTGGTCCATGACAACGGTACTTATAGAAAATCAGTAGTCTTATGCGTATGCCCCAGTTATTAAATGTAGTCTTATTGATACTCACTCTTGCCGCAGGCTGCAACAAGGGTAAAGAACCTATAGAAAAGAAAAAAGATAAGGATGTGACCGTTATTGCTCACATTGAAGGTGCATCCAAGGCTATGGTTGACCCCTCAGGAGCACTCGGGTGGCGGTTTGATGATGCTATCGACATAATAAGCTCCGAAGGATCTGTCGTAAAATTCCTTTCTGAATCAGTAAATGGTGCGGAAGCTTCGTTCAAGGGCAAGCTCTCCGAAGAAGAAAGTGTTGCCGGCGGCGTATATCCTTCCGGACAGGGGGAATTTTCTGAAGGGACTCTTTTGCTGGAATATCCTTCAGAGTTTTCATGGGAGGAAGGTGTTGCCGCTCCGCCTATGGTCGGTAAACTTTCAGGGGAAAATAATCTTCTTTTCTCCGAAGCGGGAGGCCGACTGCGCTTCACTTTTTCAGCAATTCCTTCCAGTGCCCGTTCTTTTCATGTGACGGCCTCGGGACAAAGTCTGTGCGGTTCTTTTCCGGTAGTGAATGGAACAGTTACAACCCGAGCAGCAGAAGAAGCCGAAGACGTTGTAGTTAAGTTTTCCCAGCCCAGAGGCAGCATGACCTTTCATATTCCGGTTCCTACGGGAAATTACAATGCCATTACCGTTTGGTTCGAAGATGAAGGAGGAAACCGCCTTGCCTGGGCGGATGGTGGTCTTGTTTCTAATCCTGCAACTGTGACCCGCGGCAGCGAAATCTCTCTTTCAGGCGGCAGCTTTGCCCCCTCACTCAGTGTAATGACTTACAATATACTTTATTACAAGCCATCCACCGAGGAGAGCATAACAGGTTTCAAACGTTGGGAATTCCGCCGCGACAACCTAATCGCCCGCATAAAGCAAGCAAATCCGGTTATAATAGGAACTCAAGAAAATACCGGATGGCAGGCTCAATACATCCTTGAGAAATGCCCTCAATACAAAATTCTTGGAAGAAACCTATATGGAACCGACTACAACACGCTGTCTCCGTCCAATACCTCACAAATGAATTATGAAATAGAAGCTATTTATTATGATTATTCAGCTGTTGAATTGGTGGACAATCAGTGGGAAACATTCTGGTTGTCATTGACTCCGGATACTCCGCGCTCAAAACTTGAAGGCACCAAATACAGCCGAGCCTGCACATGGGGGAAATTCCGTATAAAAGGAAGCAGCGTTGTATTTTATGTTTTCAACTGTCATTTACATGCTAACAGCGGAGCTGAAAGCGGATACGACCCTGAAGAGATTCGCCGAAGCGAAGCTGAAATTATCCTAAAGAAAATAAAGGGCATTGCCAAAGGTGCTCCCGTAATTTTGACGGGAGACTTCAACAGCAAACCAAGCGCATCAACCATTGGCTACATACTGGACAATACGTATGTGAAGGTGGCGGATTCCCGTCCCGCTTCTTATACCGGCAGAAAGGGAACATTCACCAACTTTTCGACTGCGGCATCGTATAATACCGACTCTTATCGCTACGACCTCATATTCATCAGTGATGAATGGAATCTTCTCCAATATGACGTGATTGATACGGATGTTACCACCGGAGATTGGGCCTCCGACCATCTTCCCGTAGTGGTCAAACTGGCAAACAAATAAACAAACGGCCTTTTCTTTGTGCCAATGAGAAGAATCGTCGTATTTTGTCTGTCGCTTATCCTTGCCATTGGCTTGGAAGCGCAGGGGGTGTATACTTGCTATGACTTTAATGTCCCTCGAGTGAACGCTCCGGCACCCAAAGGCTACACGGCATTTTATATCAGCCATTACGGCCGACATGGTGCGCGCTACATTTACAGCGAAAACGAATATACTGTATTGAAAGAGGTCTTCTCCAAGGCATCCCTTACACCATTTGGAGAGCAGATCCGCACTAAATTCGATTCACTATACCCCCTTCTGAAAGGAAAAGCGGGCAAACTCAGTCCCTTGGGAAAGGAGCAGCAGCGTGTTTTGGCTGTAAGAATGTTGGAGGATTGGACGAAGGTTTTTAGCAGATGCTGCAGTGTGGATGCCGTTTCTTCCGATGTGCCGCGTTGTGTTCACAGCATGGATAGTTTTCTTAACAGTCTTCGAGAAAACCGAAAGCTGAGGAAGGTGGCGGGACAGGTGGATGTTTCGCTTCTTCCCGTTCTTAAAAACGGTCCTATAGTGCGTAAAAATATAGACAGTTTGTTTCTCGCCCGATTCGATGTGGATGCCCTGTATTCACGGTTTTTCAAAGATGTCACCTCTGCAAAATCATTGGCGGAACCATCCTTCTTCATCCAATCCCTATACTATTTCTCTGTCCATTTGCCCTCGGCCGGAATGGCAGAAGAGCCGGTGATTGCACAATCTTTCAGCAAAAAAGAACTGGAGATTCTGAGCCGGCTTGATGACGAGAAGTTTAATTTCCATGGCGGTTGGTCTAAACCAATTAATGTTGCCAGAATATGGCCCCTGCTGGAAAATTTCGTAAAAGAGGCTGATATTGCGGTATCCTCCGGAAAAAGGCAGGTACGGCTGAGATTCGGCCATGACAACACCCTGATTCCATTTATGGCCCTTTTAAGAATGGGTCCATTCAGCGAGCATGTTTTTCGTTCGTCAGATTGCCCTATGGGTGCGAATGTGCGCTGGATATTTGCCAAAAACAGAAAAGGCGATGTGCTGGTAAAGGTGCAGTACAACGAAAGCGACGTTTCTTCCTGGATGCCCTGGGAAGAATTCAAGAATGATTGTCTAGATAAAATAGCGTGGGCGAAACAAGAACTCAAAATATAATAATCAAAATGTAATACTTATATGGCTGTAATCGATTGGGTAATAGTGGGTGTCTTTCTTTTCACCCTCATCTTCATAGGTTGGCTCTTCTCCAAAAAGAGCAAAGATATCAGCGACTACTTTGTTGCCGGTCGCGCCATGCCCGATTGGCTTGTGGCAATTGCCGCAACGGGCACCTCCATCAGTGCGGGCACTTTTGTGGGATCGCCTGAACTGGGATTCAACACCAATCTTACATATGTGGTGAATATGTTGGGAGGAATTATAGGAGGCATCGTGGTGGCGGCGTTTATTCTTCCCAAGCTATACAATGCCAAGACAATAACCATCTACGGCTTCATAGGCAACCGTTTTGGAGAAACAGCCAAACGGGCAAACAGTTTAATGTTTCTTATAGGACAACTTTTTACCTCCGGATCCAGACTTTTTATTGCTGCAATTGCTGTTTCGGTCATCCTGTTCGGGAGCATTCATTTCCAATTCCTAATGTGGTCTATCATTATCCTTGGTATTATCAGCACAATTTATACTATGCTGGGGGGAATCAAGGGTCTGATATATATAGACACTTTCCAGACCTTGCTCTTTATTTTCACGGGCGTTGTTGCCTTGGTGTTGATTTGGACTGCGCTGGACCTTCCTTTTCCGGAAATCTGGCGTACGCTTACAGATGGCGGTATGGTTAAGATTCCGGGGGCGTCTGCTTCAATGGCAGCTGATGGTACCCTGACGGGCTGGGAGCCGGCCTCCAAGGTTCAAATGTTTGATCCGCGAATCCGTTTTGACCTGCCATACACAATCTTTGGAGGACTCATCGGTGTTGGCTTTTTCAAAGTGGCTCAGTTCACTACAGACCACGAATTTGTGCAGCGCCAACTGACCTGCAAGGATGTCCGTCAGGCAGGCCGTTCGCTGGTTGCTTCTCAGCTGATTACTCTGCCGGTTGTACTGGTATTCCTTTGTATCGGCCTTTTGCTTTATGTAATGTACAGGAAGGACCCTTCAGCGGCAATATTCATGGATAGGGACGGCACTATGTCGAGTTTCTTCTCAGACGCCAGGGATATTTTTCCACAATACATCAAGAATAAAATTCCTACAGGTGTTCGCGGCCTTATGATAGCAGGACTTTTGGCGGCGGCTCTTTCCAGCTTCAATTCCGCCATCAATGCCATGGCATCCAGCTTTGTCAGCGATCTGTATCTTCCCATCAAGGCTTCCCGCGGAAAAGCAATCTCTACGGACAGCGACCAACTTGCTTCATCGCGTAAAGTTGTTATACTGATGGGGGTGCTTCTTACAGGTTTTGCCATATTGACTGCCGTAATGCAACAGTCGAGCGGACTCAATTTAGTAGACTTCGCTACAGGGGTCATGTGTTTCGCCTACGCCGGCATGATTGGAGTTTTCCTGACCGCCATCTTTACCAAGCGAGGCAATGAAAAGAGCGTAATAGCTTCGTTGATTGTGGGCGCTCTGATAATTATACCTTTAATGTTCCAAAAAGAATTATTCGGCTATAATTACATTGCGTGGACTTGGTGGTGCCCCATAGGCGGCATCGTTTCCACCCTTGTATGTATGGCCGGCAAACCCCGCTCCGTTATTCCGGACAAGGTCAAGAAATCTAAATAATATGAGACAAGCAGTATTAGTTGAACCGAAACACATTGTTTTTAAGGACGTACCCGCTCCCAAGCCGGAAGACCTTAAGCCCCGCCAGGTATTACTTCGTATAAAGCGTATCGGTATTTGCGGCAGTGAAATACACTCTTATCATGGGAAACACCCCGCGACCTTCTATCCCGTAGTGCAGGGACACGAATATTCTGCTATTGTGGAAGCTGTCGGACCTGATGTCACGGTTTGTGCTCCGGGAGATGCAGTCACTGCCAGGCCGCAACTTGTATGTAAGAAATGCAACCCTTGCAAAAGAGGCCAATACAATGTCTGCGAGCATCTTCGCGTGCAGGCTTTCCAGGCCGATGGTGCTGCTCAGGACTATTTCGTTGTGGATGAAGAGCGCATAGTAAAACTTCCGGCAGGAATGTCTCTGGATTATGGAGCCATGGTAGAGCCGTCGGCAGTAGGCGCCCATGCCACTCGCAGGGCAGGAGACCTTCGCGGGAAGAATGTAGTTGTATCCGGAGCCGGCACCATAGGCAATTTGGTTGCGCAGTTCGCGCTTGCACGCGGAGCAAAAAAAGTCTTGATTACCGATGTGAGCGACCACCGACTGGATATAGCAAGAAGGTGTGGCATTACGGAAACATTGAATGTTACCGGGAAGACTATGAAAGAAGGGGTTAAGGAAATATTCGGAGATGAAGGCTTTCAGATAGGTTTCGAGGTGGCCGGAGTGGAATCTTCCATCCGCAGCCTTATGGAATGTATAGAGAAAGGGAGTACTATTGTGGTGGTGGCTGTATTTGAAAAGGATCCTGCACTTAGCATGTTTTATCTTGGAGAACACGAACTTACGCTTGTTGGAACCATGATGTACCGCCATGAAGACTATCTTGAAACGGTAAAAATGATTTCCGAAGGAAAAATCAATCTTAAACCGCTTATTTCCAAGCGATTCTCCTTTGATGATTACGATAAGGCGTATAAATTTATAGACGAAAACCGGACAAGCTCAATGAAGCTTATCATAGATTTGGATTTATAATAAAATACTTATCCTTGCGTTATAAACCTCTGTAACCATAAAAATTCAACGATGAATAAACCTCTAATTTTTGGAATCGGGGAAATTGTTTGGGACTGCCTGCCTGAGGGTAAAAAACTCGGCGGAGCTCCGGTAAACTTCGCATATTATGCCGGCAAATTAGGAGCTGAAAGTTACCCTGTAAGTGCCGTAGGTACAGATTCTCTTGGGGATGAAGCCTTGGATTGCTGCCGCAGTTTCGGCCTTGATACAAGATTTATCTTCCGGAATGCCCTGCCTACCAGCCGAGTGCTTGTCAGCCTGGACAAAGACGGTATTCCCCAATATGAGATATTGCAGGGAGTGGCATGGGACAGCCTTGAAGCAACGAAAGAAGTTTTAACAGCCGTTTCACGTGCTGATGCCATTTGCTGGGGTTCGCTTGCAGGACGTTCCGAGATTTCATTCAAAGCGATTTCAGCCTTGATTGCAGCCGCCCCGAAAAACTGTATGAAAGTCTTTGACATAAACCTGCGTCAGCATTATTATTCAAAAGATAAAATAGAGTCTTCTCTTGAAGCTGCAAGCGTGTTGAAACTCAACGAAGATGAACTTGCGGTTCTTCAGCGTATGTTTACCCTGTCTTCCGAAGCGGGGAGTGCTCTGCGAGAGATAGCTTTAAGGTGGAATCTGGACTATGTCGTATATACCTGCGGAGCCGCTTATAGTGAAATATATACCACCGAAGGGTTGGTTTCACATATAAATACTCCGAAAGTTAATGTTGCTGACACCGTCGGTGCCGGCGATTCCTTTACCGCAGCATTCATAACCTCAACACTACTTGAAAAAACCCTTTCCGAGGCTCACTTGGAGGCTGTGGAGCTTGCCGCAAAAGTATGCACCATGCCCGGAGCAATAGCAAGTATTTAAATTGGCTGCCCTGTAAATAGGCATTTTTTTATTATCTTGTACTTTCGATATAAAAATCCTATAAATATGAAAAAATGTCTTTCCCTTTTACTGGTGTTGTTTTCCTTGTCTTTGTTTGCTGAAAACAACCCTGTGGCATCGCCGGATGCCGTTGTCAAGTTTGAAAACGCCCGTTTTACCATTCTCACAGACCGGCTCATCCGTATGGAGTGGGCAGAGGATGGGGTGTTCGAAGACCGTGCATCGCTGGCAATAGTAAATAGGAATCTGCCCGTGCCAAAGTTTACAAAATCGGTAAAGGACGGAGTGCTCAGCCTCAAGACCGGCAAGGTGAGCCTCAGTTACAAGGGAGGCCGCTTCGCTCAGGAGAATCTGAGCGTTGAATTCGGTATGGGCACCTGGCGGCCAGGCATGGAAGCCTCCGGTAATCTTAAGGGTACAACTCGTACGTTAGATGGCTGCAAGGGCTTTGAACGGCTTTCTTTCAGGGAAAAGGAGCTGGAAGACGGAGTCATCTCCCGGGACGGCTGGGCTGTGGTGGATGAATCGGAGCGACATCTGTTTACAGAGGATGGCTGGGTGGCGGAACGCCCTTCGGGAGACCGCATAGACTGGTATCTTTTCGCATACGGACATGATTATACCGATGCTCTCGGGGACTTCGTAAAGGTTGCAGGCCATATCCCGCTTCCTCCAAAATGGACACTCGGTTATTGGTGGAGCCGCTATTGGATATTCACGGATGATGAAATCCTTGACCTTGGAAGGGAGATGAAAAAACATGGCGTTCCCATGGACGTGATGGTTGTAGATATGGATTGGCATTATACCTATAAGGATATGCATGAGCGTCTCGGGCCTGATGACTTCGGCCAGAGGCGCGGGTGGACGGGCTACACCTGGAACCGCGACCTCTTCCCCGACCCGGAGGCATTCCTCGGTGAACTGCATAAGATGGGCTATAAAACATCTCTCAACCTTCACCCCGCTTCGGGCATTCGTCCCTACGAAGAATGCTATCCCTCCTTTGTCGCAGATTATCTTTCCAGGACTAATGATTATGACGGCCCAAAGGACTATATCTTTGGCGAAGGCGGTTACCTGTATGCAGGAAACGAGAAGCCTGTCGGCAAAGCCGGATACCGCGCAAGCGTTCCCTATCGTATGTCTCAAAAAGAATGGGCCGATGCCTATTTCAATAGCGTAATCCGCCCGTTGGAACGCCAGGGAGTGGACTTCTGGTGGCTTGACTGGCAGCAGTGGATAGAGTCCCGTTATGTAAAGGGGCTCAGCAATACATTCTGGATTAACCATGCCTTCTTCCATGACAAGGAAGTTAATGGTGTGGAACGTCCGCTAATCTACCACCGTTGGGGAGGGCTTGGAAGCCACCGCTATCAGCTTGGCTTCTCCGGAGACGCCTATGATGAATGGAGCGTCCTGAAGTTCCTGCCGTACTTTACCGCAACAGCCTCCAACGTTGGCTACGGCTATTGGGGTCACGACATCGGAGGTCATATGCAGATGAAAGATCGCAAACGCCTCACGGAACCGGAAATGTACACTCGCTGGCTCCAGTTCGGGGTATTTACACCGATTTTCAAGACGCATTCCACTCAGAGTGCAAATTTAGAAAGGAAAATCTGGGCTTATCCAGACCATTTCGACTACATGTTAGAGGCAATCCGTCTGCGCTATACCCTGTCGCCATACATCTACACTATGGCGCGCGAAGCCTACGACACCGGCATCTGCATCT